>Ga0256847_1001328_pt1 | contig 12824 bp, 11 predicted proteins | sample TeddybearmetaG_FD_189099 | JGI IMG/M metagenome (GOLD analysis project Ga0256847, IMG submission 189099) | Hydrothermal vent microbial communities from East Pacific Rise, Pacific Ocean - Teddybear | ecosystem: Environmental > Aquatic > Marine > Hydrothermal vents | place: Pacific Ocean: East... | reverse complement strand
GAAAGCCATCTGGGTCTTATGGTCGATTACAATATCTTCAGGGGCCATGATGCCTGCATATTGCTGACACGTACCGGTTTTCAGGTTTTTAACAGTCGTGAACTGCCCTGCCTGAGATAGAACCCGTATGCAAAACGCACTAATCGCGGCGATAACCAAGCCGAGAACAAGTAACCCGACAACTTTCCGACGTGACATTAAAATTCCTATTCGCCAATGTGCAACTACTGTGCTGCTATTGTTTCGATGTTAAGACCAGTGGAAAACTGCAAATCAGCCAGTTTACGGTAAAGCCCGCCTTGCTTCATCAGTTGATTGTGACTGCCTTCTGCCACAATAGCCCCGCCATCCATAACAAAAATACGGTCTGCATTTTTAACTGTGGCCAGCCTGTGGGCAATTATAAGTGTCGTGCGGTCTTGCATAAGATCATCCAGCGCTTGTTGTACATGGCGCTCACTTTGCGCATCAAGCGCGCTTGTCGCTTCATCCAGCAGCAATATGGGGGCATTTCTCAACACCGCTCTGGCAATGGCAATACGCTGGCGTTGACCACCTGATAACGTCATACCTCTTTCGCCAAATGCAGTATCATACCCTTTGGGGTACTCCTGAATAAAATCATGAGCAAACGCTGATTTTGCCGCAGCAATTACTTCGTCATCACTCGCCGTTGGCTTACCGTATCGAATATTTTCTTTAACGTTGGTTGAAAATATAACCGGCAATTGCGGAACAATGGCGGCGCGGGATCTGAGTTTGGCGGGATCAACCTCATGAATACCAACACCATCAACTTCAATGCTGCCTGATTGCACATCATAAAACCGCAACAACAATTGAAACAGAGTACTTTTACCTGCTCCTGAAGGCCCAACAATTGCAATCTTTTCTCCCGGCTTAATGGAAAAAGAAACGTCATCGAGCGCTGGCTGTTCCGGTCTGGTTGGGTAATGAAATGTAACATGGTCAAAAATGATTGCGCCACGAGGAGGCTCTGACAATGTTTTCGGGTTTTTTGGCACCTGTATATCAGGCACTTCATTTAGAAGCTCTGCCAGCCGCTCACCAGCTCCTGCGGCCAGTTGAATTTCACCCCACACCTGGCTTAACTGGCTCATAGCCCCCGCAGCAAAAACCGTATAAAGCACAAACTGGCTCAACGTGCCGCCGGAAAGCTCGCCGATGAGCACTTCTTGAGAGCCCATCCACAAGATGATGACAATACTGGCCGAGGTAAGAAAAATCACACAAGCTGTCAGAATTGCCCGGGACTTCATCCGCAACCTTGAAGCCTCAAACGCATTCTCAACTGCGCTACTAAAGTATTTCCTGTCCTCGTTCTCATGATTAAACGCCTGCACCGTCTGCATGGAGGACAGACTTTGACTGGCAAAAGCGGTTGTATCCGCAAGAAAATCCTGAGCGTTTCTCGACAGGCGCCGCACTTTTTTGCCAAACAGCACCAGAGGCAGGATAATAACAGGCAGAGCCAGCAACACCAGGCCGCTTAACCGGGGGCTGGTAAACACCATCATCGAAGCTGCGCCAAAAAACAGAAACAAATTGCGCAAAGCTAAAGATGCACTCACCCCGAATGCTGATTTAATCAGGGTCGTATCAGCGCTTAGACGCGAGAGTATTTCACCGGTTTGGGTGCGCTCATAAAAACTCAGGCTCAAGGCCGTAAGGTGTGAAAAAACATCATCACGCAAATCGGCAACAACACGTTCGCCAATCCAGGTAACAAAATAAAATCGCGCAGAACTGGCCAATGCCAAAACAGCGGCAATGACGATCATCATCGCAAAGTAATTATCAATAAATTCGACATTTTCAGCGGAAAACCCAAGATCCACAATCCGTCGTAAAGCCAGGGGAACAGCGAGTGTGGCCAGAGAAGCAAACAGCAGTGCTATAAAAGCACACAACACCCGCCCCTTATAACGGGTCACATAAGGCACAAGCTGCATTAAAGGGCGCAAATTCCGGCTTTTTTCCCGCCGTTTTGCTGCATCTTCAAGAGTTTCTGTAGTTGCCTTGCCCGCATCGAGCGGCACTGTTTGACTATCCTTAGTCTGCACGCTATTTTTTACTCCATACCCTGATCAAACGCTTATGCCATGATCGGGGATATCTAAACAGCATTTTCATCATAAATGCACATTTTTCACTTTCCGGAGTAGTAAATTTCAAGTTATCTCCGTCACAAACACTCAAGCCACTTGTATCCGGGAGCATCATAGGGTATATCAGCGCAAAATTTTAACGGGTCCCTTGAGGCCAAGAAATCAGGTTTTGATAAATGAAAAGCGATATTCACCCCGATTACCACACTATTACGGTAGCTCTGACCGATGGGTCAACATTTGAAACCAGATCTACATATGGCTCTGAAGGCGACACGCTCACCCTGGACGTGGATCCTTCTTCACACCCAGCCTGGACTGGCGGTGGCGGCCATCTGGTTGACCGTGCAGGTCGTGTAAGCCGTTTCAAAAAGAAATACGACGGTTTTATCAAATAATCGTGCCTGTAGCACAAATACAAAACCCCGGCCTGCATGCCGGGGTTTTTAGTTTCAGGCCAATGAATTATCAGGGCCGGGCAATCAAATCTCCAGTATGGGGATCGATCGCTCGATATGGCAAATTAGCACTTTTCCACGCGCCAAAACCGCCGGCCATATGTGCCAGCGGTGTAATTCCGGCTTTGGCACACAGCTCAGCAATGGCATGAGAGCGCATGCCTGATCCACAATGAAAAACAATCGGTTTACTATCCTGTACTGGTAATTTCGCCGGGTCAAACGTCGACATGGGAAACAATAAGGCACCGCCGATATGCTCAAACGCATATTCATTAGGTGTGCGTACATCAATTAAGACAATCTCGTTGCGGTCAAATTTTGCTCTCACTTCTTCCGGGCTCAATGTTATCAGTTCCACACCATTCAGAGTTTCGGTTTCCATCACAATCACTCCTTTTCTGATTTTTGATTTACAATCATGTTTTCGGCGACCAGTTCGAGCAGGCTTTCCACTTGCTTATCCCAACCGCTAGCTTTGGTTTCACGATCAAACTGCAACCGGCATTGGCCACACGAAGTGACAAAATGCTCCGCCCCTGTTGCGTCTATTTCTTTTTGTTTCAATTCAAATGCCAGTTTGCGTAAAGGGGCCGCACGGGTATTGGCCAGCACCCCGCCGCCGCCGCCGCAGCAAAATGAGGTTTCCTTGTGATGCTCAAGCTCGCGCAACTCAAGCCCCAACGCCTTCAGAACCACGCGTGGTGCCTCTTCAAGCCCGCCACGGCGTATTTGTTGGCACGGGTCATGAAATGTAGCCGTATCGCCTATTTGCTTGACGCGGATTTTACCCGATTGGATGTTTTCTGCCAGTAACTCAATCGTATGCATGATGCGAATGTCATCAATCGGCCCTCCATACCAACGCGCCGCTTCCCAGCGTGCCGCGCCCCAGGCATGGCCACATTCCGGCAGCAAAACGGTAGTTGCACCAATCTCACGTGCCTTGTCGATCAAACGGCACGTCAATTCTCCCTGAAGTTCCAAATCCCCAGAAAGATAACCAAAGTTTGTTGCTTCAAACGCCAGGGAAGAAAATGTCCAGTCGATCCCCAGATGGTCCAGTATTCTGGCGATGCCGACAGTAGCCTGAGGGTGTTCTTCCAGATCCCCCGGTGCCAGTGTCATAAGCAAATCAGCCTTTGGTTTATCCAGCGGTAAAGTGATTGAAAATTCTTTTTCAATGGCATGAATGGTCTCAATAAATTCATCTGGCTCGCCAAAGGGGCTGTGTTTTACCTCGGCATTGATAGTAATTTGCGCCAGCCTATCAGGCAGTAGTCCTGCTCGAAACATGCCGTGGCGTGCTTCTTTGACCAACTCTGCAATGTCTATGCCCATGGGGCAGGCAAGGGTGCAGCGGCCGCACAAAGTGCACGAATCATAAATAAGCTCCTCCCAGTCCTGCAATTCGGAAAGGCTCAAACGAGGTGCCATACCAGCCATTTTCGCCAACCAGCTGAACGCACCCTGAGTACGATGATAGGCATCTTCAAACGGCTTCAGCTTGTGAATGGGTGTATATTTGGCATCCCCCGTGGTGAGATAAAAGTGACAGGCTTCGGCACACAGGCCACAACGCACACAGGAATTGAGATAAGTTGCGGTACGCGGCCCAAACTCAACCAAAAATCCTTCCATTGCGTTGGCTGTGCGCACAGCATCAGGCAAATCACGTTGCTGGTCGAAATCTCGGGCTGATTGTGGTTTGGTGATAACGGTCATAAATTACTCCTTACATCCGTGTACCGCGACGCCCGGCCAACGCGCCGGTAAATCCACGCGACAGTGGCCATGTGAAGGTGTGCATAAGGCTGCTGAAGGGGAAATAGATCAGCCAAAGCTCAACCAGAGCCAGATGAATTATCCGTAGAGCGACACTTTGTTCGCCCAGTGCCATACAGCCACTGAGCATAACCAGAAAAGTTAATCCGGCGGCAAGATGATCATCGCGGCGCGAAATCAAACGCACAACAGGATCAACAAACCGGCGTATCCAAAGTGCCAGCAATCCGGCAAAGGCAAACTGTGCTGCAATAATAAAGCCCCAACGCGGTAAAGCAGGCCAGTCAACAGCATAAATATGTTCACGTATAAAGGCGATGTGTGGCGCTGCAAACAACAGCAGGGCGAACAAACCCAGATGAAAAGCGTATCCTGCAATGGTAACAAACCATACACGCCCCTGTTTCCAAAACACCCGGCGGGGTAAAAAGTGGCCAAAGATTGATTTCACAGCACCCACACCGGGAGAACCAACAGCGCGCGCTTTGGGATGCCTGCGGCCAAAGATAAACAGGGCAAACAGACGCCAGCCGGCAAAAATTATAAAAATCGTTACTGAAGCTGTCCACAGCGGCCCTTCGAGAAGTTCAATCAGGTTCATTGCCCATCTCCTTTTTTTGCGGTTTCCATCTCCTGAAACCACAGGTCATGATGAGTGCGCGCCCAGTTTTCATCGACCTCGCCATCTATCATGCCTTCCAGAGTGCCTTCAGTTCCAATGGTCGCCAGATAAATGTGCCCCAGAGAAAAAGCGATGAAGATCAAAGCAGCGAGAGCGTGTGCAAGCTCGGAGAGGTGTAGCTGATTGCGAAACGCTAGCGCATCAGGAAAGCTGAGCAGAATGCCACTGGCAGACAATATCAACCCGGCTGCAATAGCGGCCCAGAACCAGGCTTTTTCACCGGCATTATAGCGCCCGGCACTGACATGCCCGCCAAACATGCCGCCACCACGTAAGAACCATACGATATCTTTGAGTGTTGGAAAATTACTGCGAATAAATGTGATGAAGAAAATGACGAGAGCGGCAATGAAAATAGGTCCGAACAGATTATGTGCCTGCATTGAAGCAGTTGCCACCACACTAAAAACATTCTTGCCGATCAGCGGAATCAGAGCCGGACGACCAAATAGTATTATCAGCCCGGTTAAGGCGAGCAGCAAAAATATACCAGCAATTACCCAGTGCACCACACGTTGAGCAATCGAAAATCGAGCAATTTTACGCCCCGAACGCCCGCCTTTGATCTTAAGCCGTCCGCGCAGCAAAAAAAACAGCGCAAGAACACCAATCACACCAACAAGAGCCGTGGCCCCATATTTTATCAAGGGCCCCTCAGGATCGCGCAGCTGCGCCCACCAGGTGCCATCGGTGTTGATCAGTACGCCATCTTCTCTGCCCCGGGTAGATGCGCGACCTGGAACTCCCTTATGAAGCATCCGCCAGATTTCCGCATCATTTCGATTTCCAAGTGTATTTTCAGAATTTGGCGCACTGGAATAAGGTGTCACTGTACCTTTTGCAACGGCCGTAAAGTCAGCTGCAACCAGCATCACAAAAACAATGGCCATAACAGCCATATACGACCTGCCGCCACGCCATTCGAACACCACATCATGAACTGCATTCATGTGAAGACCACTCCTGTTTCAACGGGTATGTTTCCAATGCCAGGGACGTGCCGCTTGATCATAGGAAGCACAGAGCCCTAAACATTCTGAATTATTAATGTATAATTTAGGCGATGATTAGGCATTGACTTGCGTCAATAGTATTAATTTTTAATGTCAACGACGCTAGAACGCTAACTCAGGAGATAATAAACAAGGAAGAAATAGCATCTAGCGTTTAGGTTCTGTCCCGGGGCGCACAAAGGCTGCTTCCAGTTGGCTGACCTGATCATTCACCACATTGCGTTCGGGTGACGTGTTTACGCCTTCATTACTTAACATCTGATCCAGCCGCCTGATACGATCCAGAAGTCTGTGACTGCGGTGGATCAGATCCACCAGACTATCTGGCAGGCCTTCCTCAATTTGCATTTTATCCCCCCCTTTAAGCGAGGATAAATTGATGCGGTATTTGTCTTCAGCTGCTTCTTTAGCTGACATCTCACCTTCTTTAATGGCGCGTTGCAACAATAACCATGAGGCCAATTGCATCAGCCGTGTGGTCAGGCGCATGCTTTCGGTGGCATAAGATATGGAAACTGGCCGGGGCAAATCGCGTGAATCCCGTCGTCCGGGCCCATCAAGGTAGCTGGCGGTTTCTTCCACCAGAGACATGCCTTCACGAAAGACTTTTGTAAAAAGGTCGGAGGACGCAAATTTTTCACCAAAATCAACGGTGACATTTGCTCCTAATCTGTTCATTTTATCGCGAGGAGAATCGGACATTTACGCAACTACTCAAAATACTCAACCCAGTTAATTATGAAGCCATGTACTATTCAGACAAATCACAATCAACGCTATTTTTTGTGTTGGGTACTATAACCCCCCAAAGTCCAGACCTTGAACGCTCAAAGAGATAATATCAAGACCCCAACGGACCTATGCTGCCTCATGAGGCTTAATAAATCCAAAACATCTGCAAAAAAAGAAAATTAATTAGAGCACTTCCCGAAAAGTGGGAACCGGTTTTCGGATAAGAAATGCGTAAAGCAAAGTTAGAGCGCTTGAGCGGCTCAAGGAAAAGCGAAAATGCTCTAAGCCTTATGCCCATAAAAAAAAGGAGCCGCGGGGGGCGCGGCTCCAAGTTTAACAGGGAGGCGTCAAACAGAGTGGCAATCGCCACTCAATAAATCCAGATGACTGGATTACGCAATTAAAAGGCTACGTCAAAAATGGTTAATAAAAAGTTAATATTTGAAGCAATACAGCACAACTTGTGTCAAACAAAAGTATGTTTGGTGTGCTTTGCAGACTTAAGCAACTATAATTACTTGTAATTTTCATCTCGACTAAGACAGTACGTTAAATACAACTTATGAACGGAAAATATCTTCCGCCACCTCTTTTGAGGTCTGCTTTGCTAAAATGTCGGCCTTAATTCTACCTATTTCCTGTTTAAGCAGGATGATTCGCTTTTCCAACTCATCAACCGAAAGTATGGAAAGATCTCCACCAACCACCACTTCAGCAGGTTTTCCAGAACTGAAATCTTCATCGTTCATCACACACTCCTTATTCCCAAGAGCACATTTTTATTCTCAATCTCGCAACTTTGAGCTATAGCCGCATTCCTTTCAAGTATACAATGTGACTAAATAATCGAGATCAAAACTCAGGTAAAAGACTTATGACACCCACCCTCCCTACCGATATGACCGTAATTTCAATAAGCCATCCGGGCGGGCCCGACGTTCTGGTGCCCATACAAAAACCAGTGCCCCGGCCAAATGGTGACGAGATTTTGATAAAAGTGCACGCAGCCGGTGTCAACAGACCCGACACTCTTCAACGCAAAGGCCTATACCCGGCCCCCAAAGGTGCATCCGAAATCCCCGGGCTTGAAGTAGCGGGCACTGTTGTACGCGTGGGCAGCAACATCACTGAACACAAAATTGGTGATAAGGTCTGTGCCCTGTTGGCGGGCGGGGGTTACGCTGAATATTGTACCGTTCATGGCACCAATGCCCTGCCGGTTCCAGAGGGGCTTACCATGCTACAGGCCGCAGCCCTGCCCGAAACATTCTTTACTGTCTGGACCAATGTTTTTGAGCGCGCTCAACTGAAACCCGATGAATGGTTTTTGGTGCATGGTGGCTCAAGTGGCATCGGCACCACAGCTATCATGTTAGCATCCGCACTGGGCTCACGCGTTCTGGCAACAGCAGGAACTGATGAAAAATGTAATGCTTGCATAACCTTAGGTGCTCAAAAGGCTATAAACTACCACACTCAGGACTATGTTGCCGAAGTGAAGGCGTTTACCCAGAAACACGGTGCTGATGTCATTCTGGATATGGTGGGTGGCGATTACATTGAAAGAAACTTTAAAGCTGCAGCCCGTGACGGGCGCATCGTCAACATCGCCTTTCTCAATGGGTCTTCGGCTGAAGTTGACTTTATGCCCCTCATGTTGAAACGGCTCACCTTAACCGGCTCCACCTTGCGCATTCGCCCGGCAGAAGATAAAGCACGGATTGCAGCTGCTCTGATGCAACATGCCTGGCCGCTACTGGCAAACGGCACAATCAAGCCACTGATTGACACTGTTTTTCCGTTAACGCAGGCCAGTGAAGCCCACGCAACAATGGAAGCAGGCGCCCATATTGGCAAAATCGTTCTGGAAGTAATCAAGGGGGACGAATAGTTTTTTTCAACCAGTGCAATAAAACTGTTTTGCAACCACACGCAATTGTGCCTATAAGAAGCCAATCCCATTCATGGTAAATACCAATTATATCCCTGATGCACAAAAGTATCTTGGGCAGGAGTTAAGTGAATTATGTCAAATGGACCTCTGATGCCAAAGGCGACAGCCGTTTGGTTGATTGATAATACATCGTTGACCTTCGGGCAGATTGCCAGGTTTTGCCAACTCCACGCACTTGAAGTCAAAGGCATTGCCGATGGTGACGTCGCATTTGGCATTAAAGGCATGGACCCGATCAACTCCGGTCAATTGACACGTGATGAACTGGAAGCTGCCCAGGCTGACAATGATTATGAATTGAGCCTCGCCAAGCCCAAAGTGGAAGTACCCGAGGTCAAAACAAAACGCGGCCCCCGCTACACGCCGGTTTCTCGCCGCCAGGAAAGACCCGATGCCATTTTCTGGCTTCTGAAAAATCATCCTGAATTAACGGATGGCCAGGTAATCAAACTCGTTGGCACAACCAAGCCAACCATCAAAGCCATTCGTGACCGCACCCATTGGAATTCAACCAACATCAAGGCGGTTGACCCGGTTACTTTAAGCCTGTGCAGTCAGATTGATCTGGATTCAGCTGTACAAAAAGCGGCCCGCAAAATACAAATTGAACGCCAGAAACTGGAAAAAGAAGCAGCTAAACTTGGCACAATCCTGCCAGCTGCTGAAACCATTGCACCCGTGGTAACGGCGCCTGTCTATTCTCAGATCATTTCCAGCAGTGAAATGGCAGAAAGAAAAGAAGAATTAACAGTAGCCGATATTTTCGCCAAAACCCCGGATGAAAAGAAACCGGAAAAACAGGAAGATGAAACTAAACTTGACGCAGATTCAGTCTTTGGCAAACTCAGCCAGTTAAAAAATAACAAAGACGACTGATTAGTGTTCTAGGAAACAAGATTGCGCTCGATTAACTTGGCAGAAATGATATCAAGAACTGCCGGGTCTTCGATCGTAGCTGGCATCTTATAGGTTTCATTGTCCGCAATACAGCGCATGGTAGCACGCAGTATTTTACCCGATCGCGTTTTTGGCAACCCAGAGACAACAATGGCCAGTTTAAAAGCGGCAACGGGGCCAATTTGCTCACGCACCAGCTTGACACATTCACGTTCAATTTCTTCATCCGGGCGGTTAACACCGCTATTTATGACAATAAAGCCCAAAGGCACCTGCCCTTTTAACGTATCTGCCTTGCCGATAACCGCACATTCCGCCACATCGGGATGACTGGAGAGAACCTCTTCCATCCCACCAGTGGACAATCTGTGACCGGCAACATTGATGATATCGTCCGTGCGGGCCATGATATAAAGATAGCCATCTTCATCCTTATATCCCGCATCAGCCGTTTCGTAATATCCCTCAAAAGTTTCAAGATAGCTACTTTTGAAACGCTCATCATTTTGCCAGAGAGACGGCAGGCATCCTGGTGGCAAGGGAAGCTTGACGACAATCACACCAATTTCACCATCCGCAATTTCAATTCCCGCTTCATCCACAATGCGCACATCATAGCCCGGCATCGCCACGCTTGGTGAGCCGTATTTAACTGGCAACGTACCCATGCCCACCGGGTTTGCCGCAATCGCCCAACCGGTTTCCGTTTGCCACCAGTGATCCAGCACCGGCACGCCCAGGTGTCTTTCTGCCCATTGAATGGTATCTGTATCGGCACGTTCACCTGCCAAAAACAGAGTTCGAAATTTTGACAGATCATATTTTTTTATGAATTCGCCCTTGGGGTCTTCCCTCTTGATCGCCCTGAAAGCTGTGGGCGCCGTAAACAAAGCTGCAACACCATGTTCTGATATCACCCGCCAGAATGTCCCGGCATCCGGTGTTCCTACAGGTTTTCCTTCAAACAAAATGGTTGTGCACCCGTGCAAAAGCGGAGCGTAAACAATATAGGAATGGCCAACTACCCAGCCCACATCAGAAGCTGCCCAGTACACATCCCCCGGATCCATTCCATAGATGTTTTTCATCGTCCATTTGAGCGCTACCATGTGGCCACCATTATCGCGCACCACGCCTTTGGGAACACCTGTGGTACCGGATGTATACAGAACATAAAGCGGATCTGTCGCTGCAACCATTACGCATGGTGCTGCAGCAGCATTTGCCACAAATTCACCCCAGTCATAATCACGCCCCGGTTTCAACGCGGCATTGAATTGCTCGCGCTGATAGATGACACATACTTCCGGCTTGTGGGCAGCAATTTCAATTGCCTCATCCAGTAGCGGCTTATACTCAACCACCCGATTGGGCTCAACACCGCACGATGCTGACAAAACAGCCTTTGGTCTGGCATCATCAATACGCGTCGCTAGTTCAGCTGCTGCAAATCCACCAAATACAACCGAATGCACAGCACCAATACGCGCGCATGCCAACATGGCAATAGCTGCTTCCGGGATCATCGGCATATAGAGGATAACCCTGTCGCCTCGCTCAATTCCCTTGGCATGGAGGGCACCAGCCAGAACGGCAACTTCATCCAGCAGTTGTGAATATGTATAGGTGCGTTTTGATCCGGTAATCGGTGAATCATAAATCAAGGCGGCCTGCTCACCACGGCCATTTTCCACGTGACGATCCAGACAATTATAACACGTATTGCACTGCGCTCCCTCAAACCACTGACCATAAACACCCGCATCAGGGTTAAAAACACGATCCCAGGGTTTAGCCCAGTCAATCTCGGTTGCAGCCTTTTCCCAAAAGCCAATCGGATCATCGCGCCAGCTTTGATAAGTCTTATGATATTGGCTCATTTATAAGTTTCCTGCTTCTTGATGCGGTTAAATTCTCATCGCATTAAATTTTAATCACCCACTCCTGCATAAGTCCATAAGCAAGTGCGTCTCTTAGCCTATTTACCAAATCATAAGGGAACAGCCTATATGCTCAACCTTTGGTAACAGATGCCAACATGGTAGAATTGAGTACGTGTATGAGCACGATTGGCAACATTGAGAAATCACAGGAAATTACTGGCAACTCTACCAGTGACAAGCATAAATCATCCTTGTTTTTTGCCAGCATCAAAGCGCAATCTGTTCTGTTTTTTATCACCGCAGCTTACGTGATTGCCACGTTTTTTCTGTCACGCAACACCCCTGGCATCCAGCCATACGAATTCAATGTTACCTTTTTCCTGGTTATGCTACCGATTTTGTTTTTGTCGGTGATAATTTTGCGGTTTTTTCATATCTGCAACCATGTAAAACCCGAACATCCAATTCAAGCTCTCTATCATGATCTCAAGGGCTTCTTATCCTGCCCCCGGCGTCTGTCCTTGGGTGTGCCAGTCATAATCGCTCTGTTTTTCTTTATTGAGGCATTTGCATTTATCAAAACAAATATACCGGCTTTCAGGCCGTTTGGCTGGGATGTGTATTTCATGGAGCTGGATCGCTGGATGCATTTTGGCATTCATCCCTGGGAATATTTACAACCAGTATTTGGGTACGCCCCTGTCACTTTCCTCATAAATGTAAGCTACAACACCTGGTTCATGGTCATGTGGACAGTGTTTATCTGGCAGGCATTTGCTGATCATCCTTCACGCTTGCGATTACAATTTTTCATCTCGTTTCTTTTGGTCTGGTCTATAGGGGGCAGCCTCTTAGCTGTGGTATTTTCATCCGCTGGCCCGGCCTTTTATGCGGCCCTCAATCTCACCCCCAATCCTTATGAAGAGCTGATGACTTACCTGTATCAGGTAAATGAAGCTCTGCCGATCTGGGCTTTAAATATTCAAGAGCTATTATGGGCCTCATACACCGACAAGCAAGGTGTTGTATCAGGCATCTCGGCAATGCCAAGCATGCACAATGCTTCCGCAATTCTGTTTGCCCTGCTGGGATGGCAGGTAAGCCGCATCCACGGCATTGCCCTGACACTCTTTGCAATCATGATATTTCTCGGCTCAATCCATCTGGGCTGGCATTATGCAGTCGATGGATATCTGGCAGCAATCATTGCAATCAGTGCCTGGTGGATTGCCGGTAAAATCGCCGCCTGGATTGATGATCAGCCTGCCGCAAAAGCCTATAAAGCTCTATT
>Ga0256847_1001327_pt1 | contig 12824 bp, 10 predicted proteins | sample TeddybearmetaG_FD_189099 | JGI IMG/M metagenome (GOLD analysis project Ga0256847, IMG submission 189099) | Hydrothermal vent microbial communities from East Pacific Rise, Pacific Ocean - Teddybear | ecosystem: Environmental > Aquatic > Marine > Hydrothermal vents | place: Pacific Ocean: East... | reverse complement strand
TACCAAGAAAGCACCGTAGAAAACGGTGGTGCCCATAATGACGGTATAGTCGAGTTGTTGTACTGCTTCGACGAAGTATCGTCCAAGACCTGGAATAGCGAAAATAATCTCTACCACAAAGCCGCCAGTCGTGATGGCCGCGATGGAAGGGCCAAGCACGGTAATTACCGGCAGGATCGCGTTTCGTAATTGATGACGAGTGAAAATTTGCGTTGCAGGAACGCCTTTTGCTTTGGCGGTGCGCACGTAATCTGAGCTAATGATCTCGAGCATAGAGGAGCGCATGAGGCGGGTGAGGTATGCCATAGTGCCAAGCCCTAGTACCAAAGAGGGGATGATCATATGCCAGATGGTACCCCAGCCGCCTACTGGCAAGATCGATACGCCGGTTGTTTGGTTGATGTTAACGAGGGTTAGTTGTGCTAAGGCGGCCACGACAAAACTGGGGACAGATATACCCAAGATGACCAAGAACATAATGATGGTGTCCGGTAATCTGTTACGGTAAAGCGCGGTTAATGCACCCCACAAAACCCCACCTATACCGGCAAAGAATATGGACAGAATGCCAAGGGTCGCTGACACAGGAAAGTGCTCACGAATAATGTCGTTTACTTCCCGGTTTTCCTGCGTGAATGAAATGCCAAAATCACCTTGTACAATGTTGCTGATGTAAATGGCGTATTGTGTGTGCAGCGGTTTGTCGAGACCGTACTTCATTTCCAAATTGGCGCGAATGCGATCGCTCATGGCCTTGTCACCAGACAAAGGATCGCCAGGTACTGCATGCATGGCAAAGAATGTAGCGGTGGCGATAAACCATACGGTAACGATACCTTGCAGAATTCTTTTAAGTGCGTATCGCCACATATCTCTTTTTACTATTATTCATGTGTCTTTGTTTTCTTGTGGCTAGTTTGGCAGTGGTTCGATATAGGCACGGGTATAGTCGATTTCTGGTCCGACGACTCTGCGTTTAACGTTCTTTAACTGTGGATGCAAGACGTAAGTTATGCCTCGCTCATACATAGGTAGTATCACGACATCATCAAAAACAATTTGTTGGATGCCTGCGAACGTTTTCATTCTTGTCGGTTGATCAACAGAATTTTGTACCACTTCGATGAGGCGATCCATTTCTGGATTATTGTACTGCCCACGGTTATTTAGATTCCACGATGCGAATAAGTCGCCGAACGTAAGGGGGTCATCATAATCCGGACCCCACCCAGCCAACACCATGTCAAATTCGCCACTAAGCATTTTCGCGAGGCGCTGTTTGAATATTTGTGTGTCAATTTTTACATCCAAGCCAAGCTCAGCTTTCAGCACACCTTGTGTCCATTCGGCGTGCAGATTTGCCACTGGCGTATCGCCAGTGAGGAGCACGATTTCTGGAATATCTTCGACCCCCAGTTCTTTTTTGGCCAGCTCCAGATGCTTATGTGCGAGCGCTCGGTCAAGGCGGAGCTTGGGTGCAGGGTACTCCTTGCGAAACTTATCATTAACACCTTGCAGCCATTTAGGAAACAACGATTCACCAGGTATGTAGCCGGGCAGTTTGGTAACTTTGTACACCAGCTCTTCCATATTCATCACCAGTTGCATGGCGCGGCGCAAATTATAGTTGCGTGTTATGCGTTTGTTGCGATGATTGAACTCAAGGAAAAAGAGAGTGCCTTCCTGCATGCGCTTAATCTGCCAGCGCTGTTCTAAGGCGTTGGTTAAGTTCTCCGTGGCCAATTCAGCATAAGCGACCTTGTTGTCTTTGAAGAAATTTAATCGGGCACCGGCATCTGCGATGATGTAGGCAATATTGATCGTATTTAGGCTAATTTCACCTTGGTCCCAATAGTGTGGATTGCGCTTTAACAGTAGGCTCGCGCCATGGACCCAATTACTGATCAGAAAAGGACCGGTATAGAGCATTTCGTCTGCATCTGCGCCGTAGCGGCCATTCGTCGACTTGTAGAAATCTTCTCTAATCGGTAAGTAAGTTGGGAAGGTCACCATCTTGTCAAAGAAGGCGATGGGGCGATCGAGTTCGACAACCAGGGTGAAGTCATCGGGCGCACTAATGCCAAGTGCGCTAACAGGTAGGCTGCCTTCATTAATCGCGCGAGCATTTTTAATGGCAAACAACAAGAAGGCATACTCGGAGGCGAGCTCTGGTTGCAGGGCTGTTTGCCAGGCGAAGATGAAATCGTGTGCGGTGACGGTGACGCCGTCACTCCATTTGGCATCGTCTCTAAGCCAAAATGTGGCGTGGGTTGGGGTTACCTCCCAACGCTTGGCGATGGCAGGTTCAAGCTTGTCATCCATGCTCATTCTCAACAAACCTTCCATAACATGGCCTAAAACCATGCCGGATGAGGAGTCTGTGGCGAGTGTGGAATTGAGTTGCGGAGGTTCTGTTCGAATGGCGACGGCGATGCTTTGGTTTTCGATATCAATCGCTTTGGCGGTAGTGGTGTTGGTGCCCACCAGGCTTGCTAGCACCTGCAAACCCCACATCAACATGATAACAATCGCGATTGCACCTAAGCCATAAATGAACAATTGGCGGCCTGCAGACTCAGCGAATGAAGCTTCGCTATCGCTGTTGTCCAATCGGCTTTTGCTCATGACGGCCTATTTGAATTTAGGTGGCTTGACGTAGAAGATTACCTACAACGCGCTCTAAATGCATGAGCGAATTACATTCATCTACTTGGTGTGAATAAGTGCCATATTTGCGCATCTCTGAATCGCCAGTATTCCACGCCAAACGTGATTCTGGGTTCAGCCAGATGATGCGTTTCGACTTGTCATACATTTCTTTCAGTATTTCTGTGTGGGTTTCGCCGTAGTTGTTGCGCGCATCACCGAGAATGACAATGGTGGTGCGATTATCGACATCGTCCATGCACAGTTTCTTAAAATCCACCAAAGCTTGGCCATAGTCTGTGGAGCCGCCGCTGTAGTCTCTAAGCACCTTGGCGATGGCATCTTCTATTTTGTTGCGGTTAAACAGCTCGGTGACTTCCGCCAAGTCTGAAGAGAACGCGAAGCTACGCACTTTGGGCATGACTTCGTCCAAGCTATAGAGAAACATCAGCATAAATCGTGCGTAGCTGGCGACAGACCCGGAAACATCGCAAATTGCGAAAACCTTGGGTCGATCAACTTTCACTGACTTCCAATGTAGGTCAAATATAGCGCCATCGTAGGCCATGTTGTGACGTAATGTTCGCGGCACGTTGAGCTGGCCGCGTTTGTACGTTCTTTTACGCCGCGAGTGCATGGTGGTGAGTCTTTTCGCCATTTTGAAGACGATTTCTTGAATGAGACGAAAATTACGATGTTCGATGTTAGATAATTTGACCGTTCGTAGCAGTTCTTCGCGTAGCTTTTTGCCGCTAACATCTGCATTCAGCAAAAACTGGCGTTCAACATAGTCGCGTGTTTGTTCACGCAGAAAATCTCGTCGGCGCTTAAGCTCTTGGCCAAGGCGTCTCGTAGGAACACTCAGTGTGTCGCGAAGCTGGCTAATTTCGGCATTGAGATCGGCTAAGCCCATGGCATCCATAATGCGCCGCGAATATAGGCCTTTCTGGGTAAATATTTTGATCTCTTGCACGCCGATTTCTTCACCGGCGCTGGCCATGGCCATGGCCAATTCTACCTTGGAATTAGACATGAGTAATTTGCCGAGCTCGCTGTCAGGTTGAGACATCTCACCCTGGCCTAAATCTTCTTCCTCTTCTTCTTGGTAGAGGTTGTTATTTGGCTTTTTGGCCTTACCCTTTTTCTTCTTACCTGAAGCAGGTTGCCCTGGTGTGCGCTCGCCACTGCCGCCGCCTTCACCGCCATCACCTTCCTGCTCGCTCTCTTGCGCCGCGTTATCGGTATCACCTTCTTTGCTTTGGCTGCTATCGCCGCTAATGTCTTCAAACTTAAAAAAGTCATCAAAACACGCGTTGTAGGCTTCTTTTTCGTCTATGGTTTTTGGCAGTACTAGCGACAGTGAGTGTTTGAGGAACTCGCGGTCTCTGTAACCCACCAATTCCACAGTGCTCATGGCATCCAGCGTTTCCGCAGGAGAAATGCGGATATCTGCCATGCGTAGAGCGCGAATGAAGCTAGTGAGAGTACGATCCATGGGTTATTTGCGTACCTTGGCCGTGAGCGTAGTTAGCTCTGATTTAACGTTCTCGATATCTTCTTGAAATTTCAAGATGACATTAAGCGTGTCTTGAACCAGCTTGGCATCTAGGGATTCTGTGTGTAATAACATCAGCGTGCGAGCCCAGTCGATGGTTTCTGAAATGGCGGGTACTTTTTTCAGATCAAGGTCGCGAAGTTCATGAATAAACGCAACCAGTTGACGTCTTAGCTCCTCCGGTACCTCTGGTACACGAGCATGGATGATGCGTTGCTCTAGTTTGATATCCGGAAATGGAATGTAGAGGTGTAAACAGCGACGTTTTAGTGCATCGGAAATCTCACGGGTATTATTTGACGTTAGAAACACCATGGGAGGCTTATTTTTGGCCTTTATCGTACCGATCTCCGGAATTGAGATTTGGTAATCGGACAATATTTCTAACAGTAAAGATTCGAATTCTTGGTCAGATTTGTCGATTTCGTCGATCAACAACACACACCCGTCTTCTTCGCGTAGTGCTTTTAGAAGTGGGCGTGGCTCCAGAAATTCTTCAGAAAAGAATATGTCGCCGAATTCATGTAAGCGAGTGACAGATGCGGCAAAGCCTTTCGCACCGGCTAAGACTTCATCTAGCGCTTCTTTGAGCACTTGGGTGTAGAGCAATTGTTTGCCGTACTTCCACTCGTAGATGGCTTTGGATTCGTCTAAGCCCTCATAACACTGTAGTCGAATGAGCGGTAGTTCGAACATTTCTGCGGCGGTTTTGGCCAGTTCGGTTTTACCGACGCCTGGAGGGCCCTCGATGAGAATTGGCTTTTGTAGGTGGAAGGCCAAATAGACTGCCGTTGCGATCTCGTCGCTGCATATATAGTTGTGTGCTTCGAAGTGGTTTTTCAGCGAGTCGACGGACCCTGCGATAGTCTGGATATCGGCCATGTATAGATGTCTCCCTTAGGGCGTGCGTAGTATTTCTCTGCGCGCAAAACCCGATATTATCCCCGTGGCGGGCGATGATGTATAGCCGACTATCGTATTGAGATTGTGTGGTTGGCCAAATGCTTGGCGGATCGAGTAGCCCCATGGCTGTTGAATTGACGTTGTAAAAAGCGTGAGGTGTGAAAAATAACCAGAAAAGTTAGTGACTGCTAACACACTATAGCCTATGTACTGAACATCGTTCAACATACAAGACTACAATGTTTAATTTTTTCCGCATACATTCTGCATTCAGTCCACGGCGTGGTAGAACATGACGAACGAACCATTGATGTGCAAAGGCTTCAAACCTGTACAGGCAGAATACGATTCAGTAGCGCTCGATGTGGAAGGCACTTGGCCCCGAGAGTTAAACGGCACGCTTTACCGAATTGGTCCGAATCCGCAATTTATGCCCATTCCACCTTATAACCCATTGATGGCTGATGGCATGGTGCACGCTTTCTCAGTGTCTGGTGGACGCGTCTTCTACCAGAATAAGTGGGTAAGGACCCGGCGGTGGCAACTTGAGCACAAAGCTGGCCGTGCACTTTTTGCCACTAGCGGTGATCCTCGCGGGCATGATGATTCTGTCTCTGGCGTAGCAACTAATGGCGTGGCGAATACGCATATTGTCGCTCACGCAGGAAAATTATTAGCCTTGGATGAAGGGCACCTGCCTATTGAGCTTGATCCGCAGACTCTTTCTACCAAAGGTTCTTGCTCCTTCAATGGTAGCCTAACGAGTAACATGACTGCTCACCCGAAAGTCGATCCGCTCACTGGTGACCTAATATACTTTGCCAATTATCCCAACATGAAATTCGATGGCTCCATAGACTGGGGGGTAATTGACAAATCTGGTGTGGTGACTGAGAACCACACGATTAAGGCACCCTATGCTTGTTTGGTGCATGACTTTGTTGTCACCACCGATTTTATCGTAATTCCTTTCTGCCCCTTAACTCTGTCGATAGATCGAATGATGCAAGGCCTGCCGCCTATCGCATGGGAGCCACAGAAAAAAACACTTTTGGCCATCGTAAAACGTTCTGCCCCAGAAGACGTGCGCTGGTTTGAAGGCCCGAGTGTTTTTGTGTGGCACTTTCTTAATGGATGGAATATTGGCGATGAGATAATTGTCGATTTATGTCAGCAGAATCAACCTAGCTTTCCTGGGGCCGATGGTGCGCTACCCAACCCGCAGGGCAGCAAACAAAAACTAACTCGGTGGTGTATTGATTGGGCTAAAGGTCCGTTCTATAGCACCGACAATCTAAGCGACACGGTGTGTGAGTACCCAAGAATTGATGATCGATTTGCAACCTTACCGACCCGTCACGGTTTCGTCGCCTGCTCTGGTGGGCCGGGTACTGATGACATGTTTCATAGAGCTATTGGGCACTTCGATGGTTTATCGAAGCAGATGCTCACGTATAGTTTTGGTGACCACTGTGCAGTCTCCGAGCCGGTATTCATTCCCAGGCATAAACTTGCTGAGGAGGGCGACGGCTTTCTCATTTGCTTGGTTTATAACGAGCAAACCGATACTAGCAGCGTACAGTTGTTTGAAGCACAGAAAGTTCAGCGTGGACCAATTGCACTCGCGCAAGTGTCAACGAGGGTACCTATGGGTTTTCATGGGAGTTGGATTGCGTCATGAGGAACCTTTCTTGTTGCCTAATCTTCGTGCAGACGCATCAGCCCTTCTTGGGTGGTAGACGCGACCAAATCGCCCGCTTGATTATAGATAAGACCACGATTAAAGCCCCGCGCCCCGCTGCCAGAAGGGCTGTCTTGGACGTATAAGAGCCATTCATCTGCGCGAAACGGACGGTGAAACCACATGGCGTGGTCTAAGCTCGCCATTTGAACATTGCCCTGTAGATAACTTACGCCGTGCGGGCGAGTGCCTGTGTCTAGTAAAGACCAATCGGACAAGTAAGCCAGTACGCACTGATGCAGGCGTTGATTATTTGGAAGTTTTTCTCGGGTCCGCATCCAGCACAGTTGACGAGGCTCGGTTTTTTCAGGGGTGATCAAATCGAGCGGCTCAACCTGGCGCATTTGGATAGCAGAGGAAATACCGCCGGAGTCTTGGAATGCGCCCGGATAACGCTTCGCTTGTTCAGCTCTTATTTCTTCGTCGTCGACTAAGGTTTCCGGGTCGGGGGCATCTGGCATAGGAAATTGATGCATGAGGCCGTCTTCTTCTACTTGAAATGATATAGACATGGCGAAAATGGGCTGGCCTTTCTGCACGGCCACAACCCGGCGTGTAGTGAAACTCTTGCCATCGCGAATGCGGTCTACTTTGTAGAGAATGGGAATGCTGGTGTCACCTGCGCGTAAAAAATATCCATGCAGGCTATGTGCGTGACGACTTTCTTCCACAGTTTTAGATGCTGCCACCAAGGCTTGGCCGATCACTTGGCCGCCGTAGACTCTTTGCCAGCCTTCATTGGGGCTATTTGCTCGGTAGTGATTCTGTTCAATTTCTTCGAGATCAAGGAGCTCGATGACTTTCTGCAGAGACTGCATGGTCGTTGCCGATTACGTATGTTGGCGGCAAGATATGCAATTATGCGCGGTAAATAAAGATATGTTGGCGGTGAATATTTACTGCCGTCAGAGGGATTGCCTAATGGCGCTGGATTAGCCTAGCTAAATGGCTATTCCAGCGCGGTTTAGCGCGTTAGTACTTGTATGACTCTGGCTTGAATGGCCCCTGCGTCGTTACACCGATGTAGTCGGCCTGGGTGTCGGTGAGTTGAGTGACCACGCCCCCAAAGCCCGTAACCATGAGTTGCGCAACCTCCTCGTCGAGCTTCTTAGGTAAAACCTCAACAGTAATAGGCGAGCGTTGGTTGTCAGGTTGGTCGGCCCACGCTTGCTCAAATAAATGCATTTGTGCCAGTGCTTGATTGGCGAATGAGCCGTCCATGATGCGTGAAGGGTGACCGGTTGCATTGCCTAAATTCACCAGACGACCTTCAGATAGGAGTATCAGAAAATCACCTTTGTCGTCTGAGCGAAATATTTGGTGAACTTGGTCTTTAACCATATCCCAGCGCCAGGTTTTGCGCATGAACGCGGTATCTATTTCGTTGTCGAAATGGCCGATATTGCAGATCACTGCGCCGCGTTTGACGGTTTGCAGCATCGCAGCATCACAAACATCAGCGTTGCCTGTACAAGTGACAATAAGGTCTGTGTCTTGCATAAGGCGCAAGTCGATGTCTCCACTTTTGCCAGTATTGATGCCCTTGTTGTAGGGTGAGACAACTTCATAGCCGTCCATACATGCTTGCATGGCACATATTGGATCTATTTCACTGATACGCACGATCATGCCTTCTTGACGCAAGCTTTGGGCCGAACCCTTGCCCACATCACCATAGCCGACCACAAGAGCGCGCTTACCTGCCATTAGCATGTCGGTGCCTCGCTTAATGGCGTCGTTCAGGCTGTGTCGGCAGCCGTAACGGTTGTCATTTTTTGATTTTGTGATGGCATCGTTGACGTTTATGGCAGGCACTTTAAGAGCCCCCTGCTTCAGCATGTCTAGCAGGCGATGTACGCCTGTTGTGGTCTCTTCACTGACACCATGAATATTCTCCAGCATGGTAGGGTATTCATCATGCAAAAGCAGAGTGAGGTCACCGCCATCGTCTAGCAGCAAGTTTGCGTCCCATGGCTTGCCATCTTGTAAAATTGTTTGGCGAAGGCACCATTCGTATTCTTCTTCCGTTTCACCTTTCCAAGCAAATACAGGCACGCCACTAGCGGCCATGGCAGCGGCTGCGTGGTCTTGGGTGGAAAAAATGTTGCATGAAGACCAGCGTACTTCTGCACCTAACGCCGTTAGAGTTTCAATAAGTACCGCTGTTTGTATGGTCATATGAATACAACCAATGATTTTTGCGCCTGCAAGTGGTTGCTCGTCTAAATATTTGCTACGTATCGACATAAGCGCTGGCATCTCATTCTCTGCCAGTGCGATCTCCTTGCGACCAAAATCGGCCAGGGAGATGTCAGCTACTTTGTAATCGGTCATTCTATATTCCTGTGTCTATATGCTTGTTGGAGTGATATTGGAGGGGTTGTTGGTGTTTGGGTTAGGTGCGAAAGCGCTAACTTGTACGCGAAACCCATTTCGTTGTGCGAGAAAATGGTGTTGGGTGCGACGTAGGCCGGCCTGGTCTGCCCACTGGGATAGTTCTTCTGGTGTGAAGCCAAGCCGTAAGTCGCCACAAGCGTCGCGTACCCATTCTTGGTCGTGTTGGCACAGTTCAGCTATAACCAAAAGACCGTCTGCTTTTAGCAGGTGTGCAGATTTTTGAAAAAAAGCCAAAGGTGCGGGCATGTGGTGAATCACCATGGCGGCGACTATTAAGTCATAATTTTTATGTTCGGTTAGCTGTGAAAAATCTAGTTGTCGGAAGCTGACGTTGGCTAGGTCGTCCGCAGCTTTTTGAGCGTTGACTAACATTTCTGCAGAGTTGTCTACAGCGGTGACGTTGCCGAAATGAGGCGCCAGGGCGGTAAGTAAATTGCCGCCGCCAGGGCCAACTTCAAGTGCGTTGGCGCGGTTGTTCTTTGGCTGGCTGAGGGCGGTGTGCATGACGGCATCAGTGTATACGTCAGGTGCACAGACAAGTGTTGTTTGTTGGGCTAGCGCATTGGCTTGGGTGGCAAAAAAGTCGCGAGATTGTTCGCTGCGTTTATGCATTACACGTGCAACCCCGTTTGTGATGGTGTCATCCAGCGACTCAAGATCTAGAGCGGCAAATATGGCTTGAATGAGCGAGGCATTGGCTGGTTGGTTGGCTTGGTAAAAAGGGCGTTGATAAAAGTGACTGGTACCCTCGTGGCGTTTAGTTACCAAGCCGGCAATGTGCAAGAGTTTTAAATGGTGGCTCATTGCAGGTTGTGCCATACCAAATATTTCACCGAGCTCTTGCACACTAAAAGAATCTCGCGCTAAAGCTTTAAGAATGTTAGCGCGGAGTTTGTCTCCGGCGGCTTTCGCGACCATAACGACATCTACGTACGCTTGGTTGAGCGTTTGACTATTGGATGTTGGAGTAGACGTTGAAGCAAATGATAATGGTTGGGCGCGCAAGTGTTAACTCTGCGTGGTGGCGTGAGGGTTATGCTAGCAGGGTCCGACAGAATAGCAAGGAAACATCAAAATATTTTGATGTTAACTTCTTGTTGCCTAAGTATGGGCTTCGTAGGCTTGGGTGTGACAACATATGCATTCACAACGAGCATTGGAGGTTTGGCCTTGTCGCCAACTCTAGACAGCAAGCTGCCAGATGTCGGCACAACAATCTTTACCGTCATGAGCGCGTTGGCCCAGAAGCATGAGGCATTTAATTTGTCGCAGGGCTTTCCAGATTTTGATGGGCCGGCTGCATTGATTGATGCTGTACATCACTATCAAAGCCATGGTTATAACCAGTATCCACCAATGGCTGGCGTTACGTCATTGCGCGCAGCGATTGCTGACAAAGTTGCAAATTTGTATGACTGTAAGGTTGACCCAGAACAAGAAGTGACAGTTACAGCCGGCGCCACTGAGGCACTGTTTTGCGCAATCACCGCGGTGGTTCGTGCAGGGGATGAAGTCATCGTGTTCGACCCTGCCTATGATAGTTACGAGCCGGTGGTGCATTTACAAGGCGGCCGTACCATACATATTCCACTGGTGGCCCCGCTATATGCAATCGACTGGGGTCGAGTGGCGGACGCCGTTAACTCGCGCACTCGGCTCATTATTATAAATACACCACACAACCCCACCGGTTCAGTTTGGAAGCAGGCCGACGTAGATGCGCTACAAGCACTCGCTATACAGCATGATTTTTTCATTTTGTCAGATGAGGTTTACGAACACATAATTTTTGATGATGTTGAGCACGTCAGTATGTGTCGCTACGATGATTTGTTCGCGCGAAGCTTTGTCGTGTCTTCCTTTGGCAAGACGTACCATGTGACTGGTTGGAAGGTCGGCTATTGTGTGGCGCCGCCAGCACTTACAGCAGAGTTACGGCGTGTACATCAATTTGTTAATTTTACCGTGAATACGCCGGTACAATATGCTCTCGCTGATTTTCTGAATGATCATGCGGAGCACCATGAGCAGTTGCCAAAATTCTATCAGGACAAGCGCGATCGGTTTTGCCAGTTACTAGAATCGTCACGTTTTGGTCTAACACCGAGTGCAGGTACTTATTTTCAACTTCTCAATTATGCTGATATTAGCGAATTAGATGATGTGGGTTTGGCGAAACAGTGGACAAAAAAATTGGGTATAGCCTCAATTCCAGTATCTGTGTTTTATGCAGCAAAAGATGTTGATCGACCATCGGTGCTCAGATTTTGCTTTGCTAAACACGATGAAACTCTGGTTCAGGCGGCGGAAATTTTATGCAGCCTCTAACGGTTAGCCTGATACAAACTAAAACTCATTGGCATGACCCCCAAGCTAACCGAGATATGTTTGAAGGCTTGTTGAAAGATGTTCCTGCACAAAGCCAGCTTGTACTTCTTCCTGAAATGTTTAGCACGGGTTTTACCATGTGCAGTGCGGAAGTGGCCGAATCTATGACGGGGGCTACGGTGAGTTGGTTGCTTCAGCAGGCGCAGAACTATGGACAAGTGCTTTGTGGCAGCCTAGTTGTGGTTGAACAAGGAAAATTTTACAACAGGTTTGTGGCGGCCTACCCAGACGGCAAACTGGTTCACTATGATAAACGTCATCGCTTCCGCATGGCAGGGGAGCATGAGCACTATGAATCTGGCGCTGAGAAAATTGTTTTTTATGTGGCCGGTTGGCGTGTATGTCCGATGGTTTGTTATGACCTGCGCTTCCCGGTTTGGTTTCGTAATTGTGACGACTATGATTTGCTAATTTGTGTCGCGAACTGGCCGAAACAGCGGCAAGTTGCTTGGAATACGTTGTTAAGAGCTCGCGCAATAGAAAATCAAGCCTATTGCGCTGCAGTGAACATCATCGGCACTGATGGTAATGGCACACAATATGGCGGTGGTAGTGGTGTTTATGGTCCGGACGGCCGTGTGTTAGCCGAGTTAACCGAAACGGGCGGCGGCCAATCAGCGCAAGTGATTACGCAGATTCTAGATGGAAATTCGTTACAACTGTTGCGCCAGTCATTTCCTGTTTGGCAAGATGCGGACAACTTTCAACTCAATTCATAGTGGAGTTTATGTGCATACCTCAAAGTCTGTTTTATTAATCGCATCGGTCTGGTTTGTCATTGGCTGCGATAGTGGCGGGGCAGGTTCGGCTGCTAGCTCGTCTGCGGTTGAAGTTGCTACAAAATCTAGCGGTGAGGGCGAGGCCGTGCGTTCTGGCGAAGAGATATATCGTCGTGCTTGTTTTTCCTGTCATGACAACGGTCTGAGTGGTGCACCAATTATTGGGGACAGTGCGATGTGGGCGCCACGTATTGCTAAAGGTGTGCCGCTGCTGGTGCAATCTACTATGGACGGCGTGCCGCCTGCGATGCCACCAAAAGGGATGTGCTTTGACTGCACCGTTGCAGAGTTGACTAGGGTGGTCGAGTACATGGTGAGTAGTAGCCAATAGGAATTTAGACCACCTATTGGTCCTTTCCGCCAGATATTATTGGACTGATTTGATAAAATATCCTCATTAATCAACAATGTAAGA
>Ga0256847_1001326_pt1 | contig 12831 bp, 12 predicted proteins | sample TeddybearmetaG_FD_189099 | JGI IMG/M metagenome (GOLD analysis project Ga0256847, IMG submission 189099) | Hydrothermal vent microbial communities from East Pacific Rise, Pacific Ocean - Teddybear | ecosystem: Environmental > Aquatic > Marine > Hydrothermal vents | place: Pacific Ocean: East... | reverse complement strand
ACTGATCATTCCAGTAATTTAATCAATACAGTAACTTTTTACCGCTTCCAGATTAAATGTAAAACCCGTCCCGGGTCGGTCTGGTATCTCAATCATTCCATTTTTAATTTCCATTTGTTCACAGAACAATGAAGCAAACCAGGGCATGTGTTCGACCGATATACAATTTTGAGCTGAACCCGCGATACTCAGGCTATGCTCAGTGAATATATGAGTCGAGATGGGTATGTCGAAAGACGCTGCCAGGTTTGCTACCACGCGCATTTCACTCAATCCACCGATACGTTGCAAATCTGGCATTAATATATCCATCGCTTTGGCTTCGATCATGGCTTTCATACCATAACGTGTGTATTCGGTTTCTCCTGAAGCAATATCTGTATCCAGCGCAGTGCAAACTCTAGCGTGACCCGATAGATCATAGGCGGCAACAGGTTCTTCAAACCATAGTAAATTAAATTCTTCCAACCGCCGTCCCAGACGTATGGCCTGTTTTGGCGTGAATGATTGATTGGCATCTGCCATAAGTTCAATTTCTGACCCGACGGATTCACGTAGTATTTTTACCCGTTCGACATCCTGGTCTATGTTTTTGCTGCCGACTCTAATTTTCATGGCAGTGAAACCTTGTTGCAGAAAATGCTCGCTTTCTTTTAATAATTCATCGATAGATTGCGACAACCATAAACCACCACTGGCATAGGTTTTTATCGTATCTCGACAGGCACCAAATACCTTGTGTAAAGCCAGACCGGCTGCCTTGCCGATGATATCCCACAACGCGGTATCAATCGCAGATAGCACTGAGATGGTAATTCCCTTGTGGCCAATTGGATTGATTTCCTGCCAGATGTTTTGCCAGATTTGTCCAACAAAATGCGGATCTTTACCGAGCAACTGGTGCTCAAAGCTACGGACCATTTCATCAAACACTTTGAGCCTTACTGCGTTAAGCGTGAACACATAGCTTTCGCCAGTTATATCTTCATCCGTTTCAAGGTAGAGCAAAACGCAACCCACAGAGTTCATATTGTGTATGGCGGTAGCGATTGGTTTGTCGAACGGTACATTGGCCAATTTAGTTTTGACTGCTGTTATTTTCATGATTCCATCTCATTGAGTGAATCTGCTACCTTTTTTAATCCTGATATCGCTGTGGTCTGTAATGATAAATCTTGCGGTTCTTCAGGATAGGCCAGGTAGGTAGTAAGTTTAAAATCCGGTGCATCCTCAATACAATATAGTTGGCCTTGCTCCAACAGGGTCAAAACCATATTTTTTAAAAAGTAACCTGAACCACCATGTTTGAGAATATGTGACAGGCCAATGGGCCCAAGACCCACCGATAGACGAGGCAGCGATACTTCAGGAAAAGCCAGGTTGTGTTCCGCCTGAAAATTATCGCCCCAGTCAACAAAAACGTAACCGGTTCCAGAGATTGTTTCTAAACCTTCATCCCGGGTCGAAACCAGGATGATGTCTTCATCCATAAATTTTTTTACCGTTAAGTTAGGTCGCTGCTGAGGCGCATATAAAATGGCCATATCCAGCAGGCCGTCTCTGAGCATTCGCATGAGTGGCTCGGAATAATCAGAAATGACACGCGTCGAGATTTCGGGTGCTTTTTGTTGCATATAATTCAGCCAGGCTGGCGCGATCAGATCCCAGTGATTTAACTGGATACCCAAACTAAACACGCCGGTCATTTCATCGGGTAAAGCGATTTCCTGTCGTGCCCGTTCCCAGGAACACACTGCCGTCAATGCATGACGGTGCAGATGATGACCGGCGGAAGTGAGTTCAATACCTTTACGTTTTCGAATAAACAGTGACTGATTGAGACGGTCTTCCAGAGTTTTAATTCGTGCGCTGGTGGTTGACTGGGTGATATGCATCTTTTCAGCCGCAAGCTGAAAACTACCGGTGGCAGCTACTTCCAGGAAGGCGCGCAAATGTTCGATATTCATCAAAGCCCCATGGCAATACTAACTTTTGATGTAGGCGAAAACTTAGTCAATAATACGTCAACTGAAAGCCGAGTTAAATCGAATTTCTCGATATTATCATACGACTATATCGGTTGTACTTGTTTAACATTTAGTGCAATGCTATCAGCTAATACCACTTCTGAGAGGCAACTATGGCTGAAACGACTCCGGCATTAGAACAGCAAAAAGAAAAAGTACGCATCGACCTAGCCGCCATGTTTCGCCTGACCGCAGCAAATGGCTGGGATGATACGATCTGGAACCATATTACCGCACGCGTACCGGGACAAGCCCACCATTTTTACATGCATCAATTCGGTCTCTTATATGATGAGGTCTGCGCATCCAATCTGATCAGGGTGGATGAAAACGGCAAAGTACTGGAAGGTCCTGAGGATATCAATACCGCTGGTTTCATTATTCACAGTGCGATTCATCTGAATCATCCCAACAATAAATTTGTATTTCACGCGCACCCTGCTTCAGCCATCGCCGCCACCGCATTCAGGGAAATCCCTTTTTATGTTCAGGACTCTTCCATGTTGTATGGAAAGGTTGGTTATCACGACTGGGAAGGTTTGTCGGTAGATCCTGATGAACGCCTGCGCATCGCTGATAATCTTGGTGACAACAAGTGCCTGGTTATGCGAAACCATGGTTTTTTGACCGTAGGCGAAACTGCTGGGGAATGTTTCATGAATATGTACTACCTGATTCGTCTTTGCGAGGTGGCCTTACAGGTAGGCTGTTCAAATTTACCCATCCATCAGGGCGATACAAAACTGTGGCAATTAGCCTGCAAACAGTACGAGGCATTTTCACCTGGAAAGTATGAATGGCCAGCATTATTGCGAAAATGCGATCGCCTTGATCCCGCGTATAAGTTTTAAATTTTCTGGCTGAAAATTCTGAGGTAAGCATGTCATCATCAGCAACAATCAACAAAAAAGAACGCCAGCCCACTGCTTTTTCAGCTATGGAAATCCATCTGGATGAACTTATCGACCTTGATCGGTTTCCGATTCATGATCTGACCAACCCAAATCGTCTAGAGCTGGTAAAACGCTGTCGTGAAGAGCTGAATAAATCAGGTTGTAGTCTTATCCCTGAATTTTTCAAACCATCTGCGATTATAAATATGCGTGATGAAGCTTATCGACTAATGAAATTTGCACATGCTGCTGATGATCGAGTAAATCCTTACCTGACAGCTGATGATACGAGCTTGCCAGAAGATCATCCTCAGCGTTTCTTTGAGCTCAGGAGTAGCTCGTTTATTAATTCAGATTATCTGGAACAACAGTCAATGTTACGCAAAATTTATGATTCTGACGTAGTATTACATTTTGTCGCTGATTGCCTGAATCAGGGTCAGATCTATCGTTGGGCAGATCCTTTGGGACGCAACCCCTACGGCGTAATGGAAGATGGAAATTATTTTCCCTGGCATTTTGACGGCAATGATTTCACGGTCAGTATCCTGATACAGGCCGCCGAAACGGGTGGTGATTTTGAGTATTGTCCTGACTTGCGCACGCCCGGTGATGATAAATTTGACGACGTTAAAAGAGTGTTACAGGGTGACCGTGACAGGGTAAAGGTACTGAAATTAAAAACCGGTGATCTGCAGTTATTCAAGGGTCGATATTCCATGCATCGGGTTACAGAAGCCAAAGGTTCTGTCCCGCGAATCATTGCATTACCGACTTATGTAAACAATCCCTATCTGGTGAATCGTCCGTATCATTCCGAAACTCTTTATGGTCGCAGCCTGCCAATTCACCATGAGCGTAATATGGATCGTGCTGACAATCTGACAGATTAGTAAGTTGATCGAGCACTAATATGAATATTGGATTTATCGGCCTGGGCAATATGGGTTCTGGCATGGCCGGTAACCTGTTGAACTATTGTCGGAAAAATGGGTATTCTCTACTGGTTCTGGATCTGAATCGTTCGATTGTTGACGACTTTGTGATACGCGGTGCGATTGATGGAAAGTCCGTAAAATTGATGCTGCCGCAGTGTGACGTATTTTTCACTTCTTTACCCAGTTCAAAGGAAATCAATCAAATAACCTATGGCACTGAAGGTATTCTGCAAAATTTGAAAGCGCAGACAACATGGTTTGAAACCAGTACCAATGAATTAGCTGAATGGGAAAAAATAGCTGCAGCAGCACCAGATCATCTAACGCTTGTAGACGCACCAGTCACAGGAGGTGCTGAAGGCGCCGCAGCCGGAACACTGACTGTTCTACTGGGTAGTGATAAAGAGGTGCTGGTTCAATTTCAACCATTGCTTGAATCATTTGCTGACAGAGTAGTTCGCATGGGTCCTTCGGGTGCCGGATATGTCACCAAACTCGCGCAACTTCATCTCAATTATCTGGTCGCACAGGGAATAGGCGAAGCCATGATGCTGGGGGCAAGAGCCGACCTGGATTTGAATGTTTTACATGAGGTTCTACAAAATAGTTGCGCCCAGAGTTACGTAGTTGATCACTATATTCCAAAAGTGCTGGATGGCAGTTACGACCCGTCATTCACCCTGGGCCTTGCACAAAAAGATATGCGTCTGATAACCGAACTCGGAAGCCATCTTGGAATAGATCTGACGCTGGCAAACAAGGTACATGCTACCTATCAGCTGGCAACTGAAAAGTATGGGTTTGATGAGCCACATCTTAGCGTTATCCGTCTGATCGAAGAGAAAACAGACAAGATTCTCAGAGGAAAAACCTAGCTCGCCTATTCTTCTCTAGCTACCGATAGATTGCGATTTTAAGCGCCTTGATTGAAGTCTTTATTCAGCCTTTCAAATAAGCTTAAATGATCTGAATGACCATTACTGTTTGTAAGGAACTGGCATTTCATCAGCGTCGATACCCGGTACATGAGTAATACCAGCAAGTTGTTTCCAGTCTACCGGATAAGCTGCGTAGAAAATTACACATTTTTCATCACATTCATATTTAACGTGATTATCTTTGGGAACGTACATCAGGTCACCGGGATTAAGTTCGTAATTTATTTCATCAACTACCAGGCGAAAAGTACCCTGCAGGCAGAAAATTAGCTCATCGCAAGTGAGGTCCCATGGCACAGAAATTTTATTTAGTGCGTTAATTCCACCGGCCATTGAGTTGCTATTCCCGACATTGACGAAGGGTTTTATAAAGGTTCCGTTTTCTGGCAGGTTATCGATTCGATCTTGAATGTCTGTGATTCTGAAGACGCTGGGTGCGGTCATGTAGTTCTCCTGGTTAAATTAAATTTAGGTTGAGTTGAATTGTCTTTTACTCAAGCAGGTCAAAAATTGCCTGGTCGAGAAATTTTTCGAATACCGGTTCATTGCCAGGTGAAGCAACGCAATGTCCCCAGGCTGATTCGAAGATGCGTAATTCGCTATGTGGAATTTGTTCAATTTCGATCTGGTTATCTTCAGAGCGAAAATATAAATCATTGTCACAGGCAATAACAATTGTCTTCGCTTTGATCGCATTCAACGCGGCCTTGAAATCGCCATTGTATAAATCGTTGGCACTAATATCGCCATGTTGCCAGGTCCCAAGTTTGCACAATAAGTCGTTAGCATCCCATTCGAGGTGATCCTTTTCCCAATTCTGCAATAAAGCTTCTACAGTTTCAAAACCCTTTAGTCGATACATTTCTTCGCGAAAAAAAGTTTGCGAGAAAGCCCAACCAGCATAAACCCGGCCAAAGGCTTTAAGGCCTTTCACTGGAGTTTTTGTATAGTTACCTTCTTCAAAAAGACTGTCTGCCTGCAGGGCAGCTTTGACTCCTTCAAGAAAAACGATGTTATGTTCAGAAGTTTTAGCAGATGCGCAAAAAGGTAATATTGCGCCTACGAATTCAGGGTATTGCGCGCCCCACTGAAACGATTGACAGCCAGCCATTGACCAGCCGGTTACCAGAGCAATTTTCCTGACATCAAGAACTTCAGTGAGAAGTTTGTATTGTGCACGAATGTTATCGAACAGGGTTATCTCTGGAAATTTAGCGGCATTGAATGGCGCTGGAGTATTGCTTGGTGAGGAGGAAATTCCGTTTCCAAACATATTCACCGATACGATGAAGTGCCGGTCAGGATGTATTGCTCGATTCGATCCAAAAAAACCTTCGTTACGTTTATGGTTGCCGGTATAAAAGGTCGGCAAAACAACTACGTTATCCCTGTTTTTATTCAGAGTACCATAGGTTTTATAAACCAGTCTGGCATCGGGCAGTGTTACACCCGACTGAAGTTCGAAACTCCCGAGGCTATATTCTGAATAATCAACTGTCATCAGATACTATAATGGATTTTACCAGTGTAGTGTCTTGAACTAGTAAAGCCGAAGATACTCGGTAACTTCCCAATCAGTAACCGTCTGATGATAACGTTCCCATTCGTCAACCTTGTAGGTTAGATAGGAATTATGCATAACTGACCCCATCACTTCTTGCGCCAGTTCATCTTCACGAAGGGCGTGGGTAGCAGCCATCAGGTTTCTTGGCAGGCGTCGTATTCCCGCCTGTTTGAACTCTTCATCTGTCATTTCGTAAAGGTCTCTGTCTGTTGCAGGACCTGGTTCAATTTTATTGGTGATGCCTTTTACAATCGCAGTTAAACTCATAGCAAGCGCGAGATAAACATTCATACACATATCTGCCGCACGGTTTTCAATACAATATCGACTCTGAGGCAGACGAAACTGAGCGGAACGATTGTTATAGCCGTAAGTTATGTTGGTTGGCGCCCAAGTTACCGTGCCTCCTTCAAATCCACCGACTCTTGGCACCAGCCCATTGTAGGAATTTACCGTTGGACAGGTGATTGCGGTCAAGGCTTCAGCATGGGCCATTAATCCGCCGACAGCATAACGCGATGCATCGCTCCAGCCATCTTCATCCGAGCCGAAAAGATTGACACCTGGCTTGTCCACCGATTGCAACGAAATATTAATATGCGCCCCGGAACGCCAGTCGCCCGTTGTTGGTTTAGGCATGAAGGTGATGAACATACCATGCCTCTTGGCGATTTCTTTTAACAAAATGCGCAGAAAAACAAGACGATCAGCCATCTCGAGCAGGTTGGTGTAGTGGAAATCGAGTTCGAATTGGGAATAAGCACCTTCGGCTACCACGTCGTGTATGTTCCAACCCATTTGCTCAAGAATATCGATCATATCTTTCAGAAAAGGCATCGAATCTATCGAGTATTCCACGTCATAACCAAACGCCTGGCGTCTTGGCTTTACCCCATTAACGGGATCATCATCAATCGCTTTAACCGGTTGGCCATTTTCATCGAATTTCATGGCGATGAATTCTGGCTCTATACCGGCAAAACCAACGTAACCTGCCTTTTCAGCATCTCGCATTACACGTTTGAGTGCCTGACGGGGACAAACGTTGTAAGGTTTTTCTTCCCAGAACAGGTCGGCGAAAATTATGGCCATGGATTTATCCCAGGGGCAGATATACACCGCATCCAGGTCCGGTACCATCACCTGATCTGAATCTGCGGGTGATAATTCAGGTACAAATGAAATGGAATGCACCGCAAACTGCGGGCCTTTTCCCAGGCATAAGGGTTCAAAATCACTCATTGGGACAGGTTTTGTTTTGGGGATGCCGAACAGGTCTATCCAGCTCGACAATACATACTTGACGCCGGCATCTTCAAGTTCTTTTCGGACTTCTGCAATCCGTTGTTTGGATGGCAGGGCGTCAGTAAAGTTTTCATAATAAGTGTTACTCATAGTTTGATCCTTTATTTAGGTTCAATTCAGGTGTTTTGTCTTTTAAGCAGGAACTGATTTTTAAACATTTCAATTCCTGTCATTACTTCTAACTGGTCGATATCTTCACTTCCATAACAATGTGTTTCTAAAAAGGTCTGAAATGCCTGACTGGATTCACAAACCACTTCGATCAATAAATCATATCGACCGGAAACCCAAAGCACATAAACGATTTCGTTAAATTGACTGAGCCGCTCAGCGACTGCACGTGGAGAAGCGGGTGAGGCAACCTTAATCCCTATCATTGCATCCGCCTTATATCGAATTGCCATGGGGTCAATGAGAGCAACAATTTTTAACAGCCCGTTTTGTTTCATCGACTGCACTCGGTTTCTAATCGTACCTTCCGAAACATCAAGAGTTCGCGCGACATCTTTATAAGGCAAACGACCATCTTCCTGTAGTAACTTAATAATGGCGCGATTCAAGTCGTCATTGGGGGAATCAATGCTCCGTGTTTTGGGGTTAGAGATTGATATTGCCTGACTGGATGACATGAATAACTTTGCACTCTTGTTTAAATATTTCAGGAATTATTAATGATTCAGTCAATATTTTCAAGAAATATTGCTGAATACGTATTTAAATATTTAAATCATTACGTAAAATGTATTTTTATGATAATTTACTGCAGACTTGAACCCCATCATTTGGGCAGCAGATATGAATCAAATATTAGATACATCGTTATTGAAAGAATTTGACCGGACAGATGGTCCGACCCATGGCTTACCCGGTGCTGCATACGTAAACGAAGAATTTATGCAACTGGAAAACAGGCATTTGTTTTCCAAATCCTGGGTATTCGTTGGTTTTGTACACGAATTACTCAAACCTGGAGACGTGATTCCAATATCTGTTGCGGGACAACCTTTATTCCTCATTAAAAATAAATCTTCGGAAATCTCGGCATATCATAATGTTTGTCGCCACCGCAATCTTCAGCTGATTAATCAGCCCACGAATTGCGGACGATTTATTCGCTGCCCTTATCACAACTGGACCTATGATTTATGTGGCAAGCTTAAAAACGCACCCTATTTCGGAGGAGACGCCAAACAGATTCCTGAAAATTTTAAACTCGAAGACAACAGTCTTATTCCAGTCAATTGCGCAATCTGGCATGACTGGATATTTATTAATTTAGACAAAGCCCCGGAGCCTTTTGAAGATTTTATCGATCCGATAAAAAATGTGCTCGGAGATAACGATGTAACCGAATATCACCCTGTTGCGACGATTGAATTCGGACAGGTAAACTGTAACTGGAAATTGCTCATGGAAAATTTCATTGAGCCTTATCACGTGCAGTTCGTTCACAAAACAACCACCAGCCAGCCACTGGTTGACCATTATCCAGTGATTGAAGGTGGCTGCCTCGGCAGTGCGGTTGATTTGAGTGAACAACAGGTTGCTTCTGCCGGTGTCGGGACATTAGGCGTTACATCGCGCTATTTGACCCTGTTTCCCAATTTCGTATTAGGTACCTATCAACCAGACCAAATCGGCGTTCACCTAAATACACCTGTCGATTCTGAAAAAACCTTGCAAAGGCGCGTTATTTACGTTCACAAGAATTCTAGTTACAGCAATGAAAAAATTCAGCAACTCAAAGACTTGTGGCATCGCGTTCACCTGGAAGACCACGAGATGTGTGAACGTTTGCAAAAAGGACGGCATTCAGAACTAGCAGCTACAGGCGGCGTTTTATCACCCCACTGGGAAACCAGTGTCCGTAAATTTCAGGAGCTGGTGGTCAATACGATTCGGCCTGGACTCCAGCAAAAAAATCCTGATTCCTGACTTGATCGATGCTGTGAATATTTGATCTGAAATATTGATCTTTATAAAAGTATTACGTCAATAAAATACCCAGAGTGACATTTTTACCTGCCTGATTATTGATTCTTTATTCTTTGCTATTCTCTAATTGCATAATTTATACAGATGTGTATATTTATCCATACATACTTGTATTGTTTTAAAAAATGGCTGACACAACTCTATTACGGCTAGTTGCCGAACGCGGGAATACAATCTCGGAGCGTAAGCAGTTGCAACGCTTTGACTGGCTGCTGAAGGCACTGGAAATATTTATTGAAGAAGGTATAGATGCCGTTCGTATCACCAGACTTGCTGATGAACTTAAAGTCACGCGAGGTAGTTTTTACTGGCATTTTAATAACCGTGAAGATTTAATCGAAGCGCTGGTGGCTTACTGGAAAGACAGAAATACAGATGCCATTATTAATGCTGTAACAAAAGCTGAGCATTTAAGCGATGGCATATTTCGCTTTTTTGAAACTTGTCTCGATACTTCACAGTTTGATCCGCGACTTGACCTGGCTATCCGTGAATGGGCCCGTCGTTCCAGTGACATTAGAAACCAGCTTGATGAGGCCGACAAGATTCGCTTGCAGGTTTTGACAGAATTATTTCAACGTTTCAATTACCCAATGCCTGAAGCATTTATCCGGGCGCGTGTGATCTATTTTGCTCAGATTGGTTTTTATGCGCTGGATGTGCATGAAAGCCTGGAAACTCGTTTAAGTTATACCGAAGCTTATTATCAGAGCTTTACCGGTAAGGCTCTCGACCCAGCTGAGGCAGAACGATTTCGAAATCACGTCAGAACAACTTATGGAGACTGCTTATCATGAGCCGACGCAATAGACGCGGCCATAAATCGGGTGAGAGCCGACCAACAACTGCAAAACGACAGGTTGATTACAGCCACCTAAAAAACCCGCTGATCAAACAACCGGCTTTTAGCGAAGACCGAGTTGAAGCTATTCACGATACTGCTCTGCGAGTAGTCGAAGAACTTGGAATTCGTGTGCTCAACGACGAAGCGCGCCAGTATTTTAAATCAGCTGGTGCTGAGGTTGATAAAAGCTCACAAATGGTCAAAGTAAATCGTGAGCTGGTAAAACAGGCGCTTGAATCAGCGCCGAGTCAATTCATATTACACGGCGCAACACCAGAATCGGATGTCACTATAGGTGGTGATAATATCGCATTCGTTAGTGTTGGTGGGCCGCCACATATTTCTGATCTTGATCGGGGTAAGCGAAATGGCACTCTGGAGGACACACGTAACATCATTCGCCTGTCCCAGCATTTCGATGTTTTGCACTTACAGTCACCGAATGTAGAACCGCAGGATATTCCAGTTCATTTTCGCCATTTGCATACTACTGAAAGTCAGCTAACTTTAAGCCACAAACCTTTTTTTATATTTTCTCGCGGCAGTGCGCAAGTTAGAGATGCTTTCGCTATGACACGCATTGCACGAGGTGTAGATGAAGAATCATTTAAAAATAAAGCCTGGTGTTACACCGTTATAAATACCAATTCACCCCGTCAACTCGATGTGCCCATGTGTCAGGGCATTATTGATTTTGCCAAAGCCGGGCAAGTATCAGTGATTACACCCTTCACCCTATCCGGGGCAATGGCACCTGTTACCATGCCGGGCGCCCTGGTATTACAACACGCCGAAGCACTTGCCGGGATTACTCTGGCACAAATTGTTCGTCCCGGCGCACCGGTAGTTTATGGTTCATTTACGTCGAATGTAGACATGAAATCGGGTTCACCAGCATTTGGCACACCCGAATTTGTAAAAGCCGCATTTGGAGCCGGACAACTGGCCAGGCATGTTAAGCTCCCCTGGCGTGGTTCTGCCGCAACTGCTTCTAATGCTCCTGACGAACAATCGGTTTATGAATTTTTGATGTCGGCCTGGGGCAGCGTTCTCGGTGGCGTCAATATGATGATCCACGCAGCAGGCTGGCTGGAAGGTGGGCTGACTGCATCGATGGAAAAATTTATTCTTGATATCGAAATGTTACAAACTTTTGCGGAAATTTTTCAACCGCTGGATAGCGATGAATCCGAGCTCGCTTTTGAAGCTATCGCCAGTGTTGACCCAGGCAGTCATTTTTTCGGCTGCGAACATACCCTTTCTCGCTATCAAAGCGCTTTCTACGAACCGCTGGTATCCGATTGGAGTAACTACGGCTTGTGGTGCGAAAATGGCAGTAAAACGGCGACTCAAAGAGCAAATACAATCTGGAAATCAATACTAAAAGACTTCCAGCCCCCACCAATGGATATTGCCGTATTTGATGAAATTCAGGCTTTCGTGGAAAGACGTACTGCTGAAGGTGGCGCGCCGGTAGACAGTTGATCGATTATCGAATCAATAGCTAAGGTATTACTATGAAAATCAGCTGTAAATAAAGCAGATTTTTACCATTCAATCGAATCCACTCCAGAGAAATTCAGTTCACTACCATCCGACAAAGTGACTACACCCGATGTATCAGGATCCAACTCCAGTGCATGTGCAGCCAGGTCATACTCAAGCTGCTCACCTTCAACCGTAATCGTCCAGGGGTTTTCAGGATCAGCATTCGGGTCTGCTACTGCATCCAGGTGAATAGTATCTGTCCAGCCTCCACCACCATGAAATTCATCGTTACCTTCGAAAGGGTTAAAGTAATAATCATCGCTGCCTTCACCACCATAGACAATATCATTGCCGGCCCCACCACTGATTGAATCATTACCCTGGCCACCGGAAATCGTATCATCGCCAGCTGAGCCAGTAATGATATCGTTACCGCCTTCTCCCCAGATATGATCAATGCCATCAGTGCCTTCAAGCTTATCACTGCGCCAGGTGTCATGAATTTCGTTAATTTCGTGAATATCTCTGATTTCCTTAATATCAGCCACATTAACAGTAAAACTCTGAGTACTAGTCGAGCCGTCACTAGATGTCGCCACTACATCGAAGGTATAGGATTCATTTGACTCAAAATCGATTTCATCATCAGTAATCACTCGCCCATTGTCATCAACAATAAATGGTGTATCACCCTGAATTTGGTAGCTAATCGTAGTGCCGTCTCCATCAGTGGCTGACAGGCTTATCCCTGTGTAGCTACCAAGCGAGCTACCTTCCTTAATGGTGTCCTGAGAAGCATCGATATCGACAATTTGAGTGATGCCATCGTTGACACTATT
>Ga0256847_1001325_pt1 | contig 12839 bp, 6 predicted proteins | sample TeddybearmetaG_FD_189099 | JGI IMG/M metagenome (GOLD analysis project Ga0256847, IMG submission 189099) | Hydrothermal vent microbial communities from East Pacific Rise, Pacific Ocean - Teddybear | ecosystem: Environmental > Aquatic > Marine > Hydrothermal vents | place: Pacific Ocean: East... | reverse complement strand
GTCTATAGATTTAATGGAATTAGATCGTTAAAGGATGCAACAATCAAATACACCAACCGAATAACACAACAAATGACTCTTATTGGAAAAACTCATATATTAAAAATTTAACGATGAACAGCCCTGCCCAGTCATGGCTATGCTTCTTTTTATTCAGATTTAACTCCAAACTAAAATGCCAACAAAATAGAAACAATAAACTGAAATGCACCCGTATCACCCCCACACAGGCTTCAGCTAAAGTTACTTTTCCGATGCAAGTATTGGGGAATTAAACCCCAAGAGATAAAAAAAAGGACCAACTAAAACAAGTTGATCCCCTATAATTGACTTTTTGGTGCTATTACTTTTGAGCCAGTCCTTGAATTTTAGCAATTTCTGCCCTCAATTCGTTGAATTGTTTGTCCTGACTGTCCAGCCGTTCTGTGAGTGTTTTAATAATTTCTTGTTGTTCTTTTATGGCTGCTACAAGTACTGGAGTAATTCTGCCATAATCTACAGTCATTGGTGATTCATCTACATCGTCTGTTGGGTTTCCTCCTACAACTAAAGGCATCACTTTCTGTAATTCTTGCGCTATAAATCCAATCTCATCTTGAGTTGGACTAGACTTCATTTGATAAATGGCTGGATTGATCTTCTCTAAAGTCGCCAAACCCTTATCAAATGTTTTGATGTTTTGCTTTAATCTTCTGTCTGAAGTTGTAGAATACATAGTACCTCCGCCTCCATTTCCTCTTACCCCACCAATATTTGTTCCATTTCCATCAAGAAACAGAACGTAATAAGAAGAAGAAGTTGGATTTGTATTCGGACCTGTCTGGATAATAATTCCTTTACTTGCTGAGGTGGTGTTGGAATTACGAAATCTGGCTACATATCCATTGTTCACATCATCTGCAACATCTATACGATATATAGGATTCCCAATGCCAATACCCACATCTCCACCTTCATACACCACATCATCTCCAGCTCCAAATTCCCATGTAACATCTAAATCATACCAAGTTAGATCCCCACTACCACCAGTTGCTCTTAATACCTCACCATTACTGGGAGCTGTGGTAGGGAATGTATACAGGCCATCAATATTCAAATCTCCATTGATTCGCAGCAATTCATTGTCAAACTGACCATAGATTAAGGAAGATAAACTATCTGTATCTGAATTGGTGATATACAATTGATTATCAGCTTCAGAATTCATCCCAGCTTCAAACCCTAGAAATACGTTTCCAGATGTGGTATTCCAAAATCCTGCGTAAGAACCAAGCATTGTATTATTTGTTCTATCGTATCCATCCGTAGCAAATATAGTACCTCGACCAGTCCCATATCCAACATACACATTATCTACAGAAGATGTATCATTAACTCCAGCTGTAAATCCAATTGCTACACATCGTTCTACAAAATTTGAAGTATTGAAAGCATCATTCCCAACAGCAACATTGTAATTTCCACTTACATTTGACAATAAAGCTGACTTTCCAATTCCTACATTCTGGAATGCTGTTACTCCATGTTTCATAGCACTAAACCCAACAGCAACATTTGTATTTCCACTTGTATTGTCTATCATTGCACCAGAACCTATAGCCGTATTTTGCAATCCAGAAGTATTGGCTGACAAAGTATTAAAACCATATGAAGTATTATTATCTCCCGAATTGAAAACTCCAGGATCATCAATCGTATTCAGTCCAGAATTGAAACCAAAAAACATAGATGTTTGAAGATTGGTTTGATGAATAATATTGAATCCACCTGCATTCTTTCTAATTTTCAAATATTGTTCTCCGTCTATTTCAAATTTAAATTTGTCAACCTGAGAATATCCTGAAGCTGCAAAAACAAATATTCCAAGTAAAATAAATATAACAGATCTCATACTTCTATATTAAGGGTTAATTGATAAGTCAAACTTAATCTCTGAGATCCGAACAAGAGTCACCCTATCGGGTGATTTTTACTTAATTCATATGTATTTCAACACATAGTTTAAGTGTAGATATATAAATATTTTCATCAAATTATTCGCTTCCCCAACTAGGCATAATATCCTGAAGGTTCTGTCATGACAGAACCAATTCCGATAGCTATCGAAATCAAGACTGGCTAAAATTCTTCCTTTTACCTTCGCTTTCTCTGCCTGACCCGCCAAAACAGGGTTCCTTCCTTTACCAGCTACAGCTGCGATGCGGCTCTATGGCTTCCCATCGCTTACGCGTTCCTTCTCTTAGCGGCGGCTATCGCCGCTTCATCTGCGATGCGGCTCTATGGCTTCCCATCGCTTACGCGTTCCTTCTCTTGTAAGCTATCGCTTCCACTTTTGCTTCGCAAAAGATCGTTCAGTCCCCTTGCATTTTAACTATTTCAGCTTTTAATTGATTAAACTGTTTGTCCTGATTATCAAGCCTATTGGTGAGCTCTTCTATATTTTTTTGTTGTAACTGTATAATTTCCTGTTGTTCTTTTACAGCGGCAACTATTACTGGTGTGATTCTTCCATAATCAACTGTCATTGGTGATTCATCTACATCGTCTGTAGGATTTCCACCTACTGCAATAGGAAGCACATCTTGCAATTCCTGAGCAATAAATCCTATCTCATCTTGAGTCGGATTTGATTTCATTTGATAAATAGCTGGATTGATCTTATCCAAAGTTGCCAATCCCTTATCGAATGTTTTGATATTTTGCTTTAATCTACGATCAGAGGTTGTTGAATACATTGTGCCTCCTGATCCATTACCTCTAATTCCGCCTATATTAGATCCATTTCCGTCAAGAAACAGAGCGTAATAAGAAGAAGAGCTTGGGTTTGTATTTGGTCCTGTTTGAATAATTATTCCTTTACTTGCTGAAGTATTATGAGAATTATGAAACCTTGCTACATATCCATTATTAACATTATCCTCTACATCCAATCTGTAGATAGCATTTCCAATCCCTATTCCTACATCACCATCTTCATATACCACATCATCACCACTTCCAAATTGCCATGTTATATCCAAATCATACCACGACAAATTAGTACCTCCATTATATCTTAAAAATTCACCAGAACCAGGTGCAGTATTTGGCAATGTATACAATCCATCAATATTCAAATCTCCATTTATACGTAGCAGGTCATTATCAAACTGTCCATAGATCAATGAGGATAAACTATCTGTATCTGAATTAGTAATGTACAATTGATTGTCCGCTTTAGCGTTCCTACCCGCTTCGAATCCTAAAAATACATTACCATTAGTTGTACAAAAAGCACCTGCATAAGACCCAATCATTACATTATTTAATCTATCATATCCATCTGTAGGTAGTGTAGTTCCTCTTCCAGCGAAATATCCTACATAAACATTGTCTATTGAAGAAGTGTCATTTGACCCTGCTGCATCCCCTATTCCAATAGTTCTGGTAGCATAATTAGCATTGAATAAGGACCCATTTCCAATACCTATATTATATATACCAGTGTTAATTTGATATATGGCAGATTGACCAATAGCCACATTACTTCCTGCCGTTATGCAGTTTTTCATAGCACCGAAACCTATTGCTGTATTCGCATTTCCTGTGATATTGGATTCGAGAGCACTTGATCCAAAAGCAGTATTTTGAAATCCTGATGTATTATCCGATAATGCGTTGAAGCCAAAAGCCGTATTTCTTGTTCCAGAATTAAAAACCATTGGGTCATCGATATTACTTATGCCAGAATTATATCCAAAGAACATTGAAGTTTGAGTAACGTCCTGATGGATAATATTAAAGCCACCCGCATTCTTTCTAATTTTCAAAAATGGCTCACCATCTATTTCAAATTTGATTTTATCGACTTGCGAAAGTCCTGTAGTAGAAAAAATAAATATACCTAGCAAGACAATTATAAAATTTCTCATTCTTATAATTTTAAGGGTTAATTGATGTTTCAAAAATAGTTTATGTATTTAAGATGTCTCTCACCTAAAAGGATGATTCTTTCATTGTAGATCTATTAATTCTACTTTGAGAGATTAGATATTTTCAGGTTATATATTTCTACTATTGAAGAGATTGTAAAAAAAAGAAAAGGTTTAAGGTTACGAGGTTTAGGGTTCAAGGCTAGATGTTGACAAAACAAATTAAATGTCAACATCTAGCCTTGCAAACCTAAAACCATAAACCTCATGCCTATTTTCTATATCTTCAATTTTTGAAATGTCTCAAAGTAGAATTAAGTAATAAATTGATTGTTTGTTATTAGCATATATTTAGAACAGTCCTTAGATGTCACTCTAAAGGATGAATTTAATGAATGATGTGGATTGATTTGAAGTAAGGAATGATTCAATAATAAAGTAACATTTTCTACTTGTTATTTTATCCTACTACAGCGTTAAAAAGCCTCGCCAATGCCCTGCATTGTCTACGCCTGCCTGCCGGCAGGCAGGTTTTTTGCCTTGTTGAAAAATAGAATACCTGCGTATAAAAGAGAACTTTATTAATGTATCATTCCTAAAGATCAATCTATCACTTTAGGTTTTCCTCTTTGATTCCAATATGGTTCACTTTCAAATTTAGGCAAATCAATAATTCCTGGATTGAGGCCAGTGGTATCCGTAAGTGAGTAGAGGAAATCTATAAGCTGCGATTTTTCAGATTCACTAAGATTGAGAGAATCACTCGCTAGTGTTTGATTATCAACATTCAGACCCATACCTGCGCCTCCACCATCATTGTAAAAATCAATTGCATCTTCTAATGATTCGAAAAGTCCATTGTGCATATAAGGTGCAGTCAATGCAATATTCCTAACTGTGACAGTCTTAAATGAATGATCAAAATGGGGATGCGCATCCGAAATTCTACCATTTTGACTTCTTCCCATGTCCTCATCTTTAATTGGATTAGTCGGATTGTAACCTTCAGTAATACCAGGCACTTCAGATTCAGCATCTGTATAAAATGGAGGTACAGATCCATTAAACACTGGAGCAAAATGACATGTACCACAAGCTGCCTTTCCCATAAATAAATTAAAACCAGCTTTTGCAGATTCCGTATATTCTTCACTTTCGTTTCGCACATATTGATCAAAAGGACTATCAAAAGAAGTCAAAGTATTAACATAAGATGCGATTGCATTGCTAATGGCTCTATGATTAATAACTTGTTTCGAAATGCCACCAAATGCAGAATCAAACATTTCAATATATCTAGAACTTTGATATAACCTTTTTTCAATTTCCTTGAAACCAATATTGAATTCCAAAGAATCTTCAACAACATGTGCAACTTGTTTCTCCAGGTCATGTTCGCGCATATCCCAAAAGTACTTTGAAGAATATGCCGCGTCTATTAATGTTGGAGAATTCCTTTTTGTGAATTTGTCATGTCGATTGGTAAGGCTCTTTGCCAATCCATATGCAAAACCCATTTTTGGATTGTGACAAGTCGAACAGGACATATCAAAATCTTTTGAAAGAATTGGGTCATAAAACAAAGTCCTGCCTAATTCAATTGACTCTTTCTTATTGATATCATTGTAAGAAAACTGTGTGTAATAGTTTCGGTCTAAGAAATCTTCCTCAAAAATATTTTCTGAATTATAATTTTGAGCATGAACATTCGAAGAGCGGGTCTCAATATCTAGTGACTTTTGAAATGAATACAAATCCTTATACAAGGGGTTTACAATCTCTTTTAGAAAACTCAATCTATCAAATGAATCAAAATCATTATTGGATTCTAATTGTGAAATTCCATTTTGGTAATAATTCAATATTCTTATATATAATAAAGTCTGTTCTGAAGACAGATTATAGCTATAGAATGCAAAGGCTTTACCCATTGCCTTTAAACTTACCTTGCTTTCAGCCAACCCATTCCCAGAACCCGGAGTATCAAAACCAGTCAAACCAAGAGTAAATACTCTTACAATACCAGACCTTAGAGCTTCGAAAGTATTTTGGGCAGATATCGTATCATTTAGATGACTCTTTTGAATAAAGGAGATTTTATCAATCAAGTCATTTGTATTCGCGATAATCTCAGCAATGCATTCAGATAAATCCTCAGCAAATCCCAACTCATCTAATCTTTGCAATCCATTGGGAGGAATAATGTCTATTTCAGCTACCTCTTTATGAAGCTTAGGCAATGGACCACCATTGATATATAAATAAGCATAATTCGGTTCCAGGTAATCAAAAATGAATTCGATCCTTTTGTAAGCCAAACGAGTAGAAGTCAATTTTCTTTTTATTGCGTCATGATCAGGAATTTCTACTTCTGTGAAACCCTTCAAGCTCAACAATTCTTTATGAAAGGATTTAAAATCAATACCGTATTGATCAAAGACAAGGCGATGTGGAATAACTTTTTGCTCCAAATATTCACGCTTAGTAAGCGAACAGCCTATCAATACTAAAAAACAAATTAACTTAAATATATTACTCAATTTCAATGATATATGTATTAAGTTTAAATTTAATGTATAAATCGATATTAACAAAGAAATAGATAATGATTCCAAAAATTGACATGACGGTTTATTGTTATTTTCATGAACTAGAATCATAAATAGTCAACATCTAACCTAGTGCCCTCTTTGTGATGCCTTTGCGATCTTAGTGGTTAAAGAACACATCTAACATCAAACATCAAGTCTAACCATTTCCCAAATCATCATAACACAATCATTGAATTGATCAATCAATTTTCAGTATCTTGCGATTTCAAAAGTTACCATCAATTGGAAAGATCAAACGAAAATTCCACTAGTCTTAATAAGTACATCAGTAGCACAGGAATCTGTTCAAGAAGAGAAGCCAATGTCTTTATAGATGAAGGCAGAGTAACCATCAATAACCAGATCGCAACTCTAGGCAATAGAGTATTCGATGGAGATATCGTAAGACTAGACAACAAACTTTTGAACTCTAAACCTGAACCGATTTACATAGCATTCAATAAGCCTGTTGGTATAGTCTGTACTACTGATCAAAAAGAGAGAAAGAATATAATAAGCTATATTAATTACAAAGAAAGGCTCTTCCCTATTGGTCGCTTGGACAAACCTTCTGAAGGCCTAATATTTCTAACCAATGATGGCGACATTGTAAACAAAATATTAAGAGCTGGAAACAATCACGAGAAAGAATACATCGTAATCGTCAATAGCAAGATCAATGATCGATTCATCAAAAGAATGAGCAATGGAATCCCAATTCTTGGAATAAAAACCAAGAAATGTAAGGTCGTTCAGATCAATGATAAGTCATTCAATATAATACTTACTCAAGGTCTAAATCGGCAAATCAGAAGGATGTGTGAGTATCTTGGCTATGATGTCACTCGCTTGATAAGGACTCGAATAATGAATGTGGAATTGGCTGATCTTAAAGTCGGTAAATGGAGGAAGCTTACGAAGAAGGAAATTGATATTATTAATCAGATGGTATCTGATTCTTCGAAGACTGAGGAGGCATCTTGATTTTTTTTGTGGCATTGCAGAATTTTGAGTATTTCATAATGCTTCTGTAGTATGGTCAAGTCAATATTAGGAAACTAAATCTTGGCTATGGCTTATCATCTCTTAATTGATTAATTCTATCTTCTTTAAAAATAAATTTTATATCATTCGATAAAACATCTTTTAAAACTTTATCAACAATTTCTTGAGCATCTATCACTAAAGCTCCTGATTCGCCAGTCAAAACATCATAATCATAAGATATACTTTTGATTTTCACTAATCCAATTGGACTGATGAACATATAATTATCACTAAACTCATAAGTATGCTTCAATCCAAATTCTGTTTTTCCACTGTTCGGAACTTTTGATTCAAGTTGATGGAAATTTTTTAGTTGATTTCCATTTCTATCTAAAATCCAAACTTCATTTGCTAATTTGTTGATTTTTATTTGAGTGTTCCATTTTTCTTTATCAATATTAATTTTCACCCACTCTTGGTCAATGTTAATATTTGTTTTCTTTATTTTAGGAATAACTATGGTAATGTTAAATTCGACTTTTTTCAATCTTCCGTCCCAATCTTCCTCAATAGGATTACGTAATAGTTTTAATCCAATTCCATATTGCTTTGCATATTCTTTTACACCTTTTTGGTAGCCAACTTTGGTCACCATTATTCCATAAATATTACCTACATCTTTGATAACAGAATGAAAATCTCTGATTCTACCTAAAGAGATTCTTGATTTATAGTTTTTGCATTCAATTGCAACTTTGTGAGGTATGTCAGCCAATTGAAATTCCCAATAAACATCAATTTGATGTTTCACATTGGATATTCCCTTTAATTTGACATCATGCTCTACATTAATAGTATTAAAACTTTCCTTACTTAGGAGTAATTGATAAATACTTTGAGTTAATAATTCGTATTCGGTATCTTTTTTCATTATTGAGAATGTTATTTTTGATCTATCATGAAAACCAATGCGTCGTAGAATGTAGAGCGAATGTAGCGATATCAAGTCTGATCTCATTTTAATAAATATCGTAATGATTATTCCTTCTAAAGCTAATCCAGAAAACAATGCATTTATAGCTCCAAGTTGATCTCCAAATATTCCCCTCTCTTCATGGTTTGGAATTTTTGACCAATAAATTTGAAAGAGTACCACCTAATACTTAGAATTACAATTACACAAATAAGCACAACAAATATTAATATAACTAAAATAGACTTAGATGCCGGCTATCTCTTTTTTCTAGTAGTATCCTTTCTTTTTCAATTTTTGTTAATCGCTTCATTTTACACAACTATTGCTAATTACTGCACTATCACAACTTGCCTATACCCAACCTTATCATCCTGCTTCAATCTAAGCACATAACTACCTGATTGGATTCCTTTTACCTGAAGATCCACTACATCTGAATTTGAGTTCAACTCTACCTCACTGTAAGATTTCACGACTTGTCCCAATCTATTTATTAAATCAATCCTCACACCAATATATGACCCTTCAAATTCTACATGCAAAAAATTACTGACAGGATTCGGATAGATATTCAAACCTTCAAAATCCAAATCATTAATTCCAGTAAGTGAATACACAACTGAACTTTCACATCCATTATCATCAATCACTATAATAGTATAATCACCAGGCTCCAAACCAGTAAATGTTATACTATCCTGAGAAGTATTTTTATCATCAATAGAATATCTGTAAGGCTGAGTACCCCCAATTGCAGAGACTGTAATATAGCCATCTCCTAAATTTGCATCAGTAACTTCTATCGTCAATGGTTCTGGTTCATTGATTACAACTTCTATTATAAGCATACACCCTTCTTCATCTACAGCTACAAAATAATAAGTACCTCCTGACAAGTTTTCTATTAAACTTTCAGAATAAATAACATCACCTAACCCTATAGAAATCATGCCATTACCATTACTAATAAAGAACTCAACAAATCCATCACCTGCGCCGTTGCATGAAACATTACCAATAGATAAAGAGTCAAGGATTAGACCTTCAATTTCCTGTATATTAAAATCCAGTGATGTTGTACAACCAAAATCATCTTCAACTGTAGCAGTGTATTCTCCTACAGCTAGACTATCAAACATACCATCTTCATTAGATTCTCCATTCAAAGTTATAATTAAAGGAGCGTATCCTCCAACAGCATTTAAGTCAACAGAACCAGTATTATCCTCACCACAATTATCCGCTACAAGTTCAGAAATAAACAATTGTAAAGAATCATTTTGATCTACAAATATTGTATCCAATAATGTACAAGAATTGCTATCATAAACCACAATAAAACCCTCACTTGGCACTAAAAAGTAAAATGAAATTGTATCATCTACATTAAATGGTTCGAAGAAGTCCGAATTTAAATATTCATATCCTGGAGTTCCTCCAGTTACTGAAAATTGAATGATTCCAAATTCACCATCACAAGGAATGTTTTGAATATCCAAATATGAAAATTGCAATTGTATAGGTTCTTCAATTGTAACTTCAATAGAATTTACACATCCAGTAGAATCTACTACTTCAACTGTATAATCGCCTGCAATTAATCCCTCAAAAGTAGGTGAGTCTTGAAAATCTCCTCCATCAATAGAATATTGTATAGGTTCGACTCCATCTGTCACACCCACTGTAAAACTTCCATCTGAATCACCATTGCAAGATACGGATGTAGTTGTATCAATATTCAAGGTAAATGTTGCGCTTTCTTGAATCTCGAAAAATACTCCAGTAGTACATCCCAGAGAGTCAGTTGCACTAGCCGTAAATTCTCCTGCAGGAAGATTAGTGAAAAATCCTGTAAAATTAACGGATTGATCTACGGAATAAGTTATCTGTCCTACTCCATTTTGCAACTCTAATAAGACTGCACCAGTACTATCACCACCACATTGAACTTCCATTACAATAGTAACAGTTAGAATCAAACTATCAGGAGCAATTAATTCAATACTTTGCATCAATTCGCAACCTGCTGAATCAATTACTGTAACAACATACTCACCCGCAGGCAAGCCAGTAAATACAGAATCCGACATCGCTTGTCCATCATTTATTTTGAATTCAAATGGTGAAGTACCCATCACATTGACAACTTCTATAACTCCTTCTTCATCTCCAAAACAAGTCAAACTGGATGCAGAAAGATCGAAAGATATGGCATCAGGTTCGTTCAAGAAGACGATCACTTCTTCTGTGCATTCTTCCTCATCCATTACTGTTACTATATGCGTACCAGCAGATAAATCAAAGAATATAGATTCATTTCCAAATGGTCCATCGTCGATCGAATACATATATCCACCAGTACCACCAAAGGCCTCAACTGAGCAGCTTCCATCATTAAACCCAAAACAAGTTACATCCGTTTTAGAAATTATTATCAAATCCAAATCATCAGGAGAAGTGATAGACGTAGTCACTTGAGTAGTGCAAAAGTTATCATCAAAAAAAGAAATGACATAGAATCCATTTGGCAAATTAATGAACAATCCACTGTTCTGAACAGAACTGCCATTAATAGAATATCCATATGCCCCACTGGCAGAAGTACCACCAGAGGCTACTACTTCTATGCTTCCTTCCGAAGCTCCAAAACATACATTGTTCGTCACATTTATAATCTCACCGATTATTGCTGGAGGGCTCGTCAAAGTCACCATCAACATATCAGTAGTCCCACCACCATCTTGAACTGTCACCGTGTAATCACCAGCTGAAAGTGCTGAGAAAATAGGAGAGTCTCCAAAAATACCTCCATTTAGAGAATATTGATAAGGTTCTAAACCTCCCATAGCAGTCACTTCAATACTACCTCCAAAACCTCCAAAACATTCAAGGTTAGCAGTCGATACTAAACTAATTTCGACATTACTTTGAGGGATACATGTAATAGTTACAGAACCATTATTGTTAACTCCTCCTCCATTAGTTCCAGGGGTATTAAAAATTACAGTGCCAGAAAATAGTGTATTTATATATGAGTCTCCTCCTTTACCATTCAAATCAGTCGAACCATCAGATCCATCTCCTCCTTTGTAGCCACCTCCGCCACCGCCGACAGTACCTGACCCACCTCCTCCGCCACCAAACCCTGCTCCACCTGAGCCAGCTGTGACTCCACCGTTTCCGCCTGTTCCTTGCCCACTTAATGTACCTGCTCCACCGCCTGTACTTACCGGTCCATCTCCACCTGGCGCATTAAATCCACCACCACCAGAACTTCCTAATCCTGCTCCTCCAACTGGAGGGCTATTTGTATTTGCTTGACCTCCTTGACCTGTGTTGGCGCCTCCTTGACCTCCACCGCCGCCAGCTCCTGCAGCTATAAGAACATCTGAATTATCTAGAATCACTGCGGTTCCTCCACCGCCACCACCTCCACCTGGGCTTCCAGGTGCATCAAATCCTGAGGATCCTACTACAACTAATAAATCACTGCCTCCAGAAATGGTAAAACTTGCTTTCATAGTAGCTCCTTCTCCTCCATCAGTTTGTGGATTTGCACCCCACAAAAAGTCACCACCATCTGCTCCCTTAGCTTCAATTTCGATTAGATAAGATTGACCTGAAGTGCCTGGAACTGTAAAAGTACTTTGCCCAGGAGTTATAAATGTCTGCTCACTAAAACATTGAGCTGACAATTGAAAAGAGAAACATGTGAATAATGCAAATAATAAGAGTTGTAGAAAGTTCTTCATCTGAATAAGCTGGTTTTGAAAAAATGTATCATTTGTTTAAATCAAGTTCTTAAACTTAATTAATGTCATGAATATATAAAGAATATTCAATTTATATATATGATTTTTTTATAATAAGTGCTTACTTGAATAATTTCCCAGAATAATCAAATTCTATAATGGAGAATAAATCAATAGTGATATATGGTTGACTTACAGCCAACTTTTCTTTAAAAATTCCTTTGCAAGGGGCGACTGCCCTTTGCTGTAATATTATTGCCCTATAGGCAATAAGTAAACTCTTCTTTTTGAGACAGCGTCTTCATTATTTTATTATTTAAAAATTAAGGCAAAAGTCTAAAAAATATCAACCTCTCGTAAATTAGGGCAAACGCAGCAAATATTATTTATAGTAACAAATATCATATGGATCATTTTGATTTAGAGAAATAACAAAAATTGAATTGAATCGATTGCCCAAATAATCGCAGCGCGATTATACTATTTTAGAAGCTAGTGCGTGAGGCACAAAATATTTGAGCTAATTGTAATATATGTAAATTAAATGTAATATATTTGGGGAACAAAAACAAATACTATGAGAGGACTACCCCCAGCCCTCCCATTAACAGTAAGCGAA
>Ga0256847_1001324_pt1 | contig 12843 bp, 11 predicted proteins | sample TeddybearmetaG_FD_189099 | JGI IMG/M metagenome (GOLD analysis project Ga0256847, IMG submission 189099) | Hydrothermal vent microbial communities from East Pacific Rise, Pacific Ocean - Teddybear | ecosystem: Environmental > Aquatic > Marine > Hydrothermal vents | place: Pacific Ocean: East... | reverse complement strand
AGCGAGCGCCATCGAGACCTAAACCCGGCTGACCTGCCATAAATCGAACAGGGTCTGCGTCCATAGTTGTGAGCCAGCCTGTGTGCAAGAGCACCACGTCACCTTTGCCTATTTGAATGTCCACCGCCTGGGCGGCGGCTTTGATTTCTTTGCTATTGATGGCGGTACCTTCAGGCAATACGTCGATATCTAGCAGTTTTGTCATATCAAGTAGAACGCCACGTGTCACAATTGGTGGTAGTTTGTCGGTGGATAGTTTTGTTAAACCTTTTGGGGTTACAAAATCGCTGGCTTTATTACCGTTGTAGTAGACATGGTTCACGCCCATATGGCCTAAGCCATCGATTTGGCTACCGATGCCCATCCAGACATTCATGAGGTCGTCATTACCAGTTGCCTTGTTAGTACCCAACGGCGTTCCCATGCCATCGTCTAACTGCAGGATTGTCATTGAATATGCTCGCGGCGGATACGCTGGAGATGTGGGCCCGGTTTCTACGCCGAGAGCGTATGTTTTGCCAGTTTTAATGAGCTTTGCTGCCTGCAAAACCTTTTCAGCTGATAAATTGTTAATTGCCCCGAGCGTGTCTTGGGCTCCGTATTTCGAGGGAAACCATTTTTCATCTGCTGTGGCGAATATAGAGGTAAGCAGCAGCGCGCTTGTGAAAAAACTCATGCCGAGCATGCGCATGGTTTTTGTAGACAATTTTATTGTGTATCTAACCATCATTATCCCTTTAATTGTGATTCCGCTTTGTCGCCTAAATATTAGTTGAGCTGGTCGGTCAGTGTTTTATAAATACCGCCAAACGCGCCATTGCTCATTATAACGACATGGCATTTTTTGCGGCGCTCGGCTTTTGCAATACGCATAATCTTTGTAACGACTGCCTCATGATTATCGATAACGCTGGCGGGCACGACACACTTTTGCGCTACCTCGGTGAGGTCCCACTTTATATTCTCTCCGCGAAACCAAATAACTTCATCCGCTGCCGCGCAACATGTAGTTAACTCGTTACGCAAAGTGCCCAGAGACATGGTATGCGTTCTAGGCTCAATGAGGGCGATAATTTCGTCATTCCCGACACGTTTACGCAAACCCTCTAAGGTGGAGCGCACGGCAGTAGGGTGGTGGGCGAAATCGTCGTAAAGAGTGAAGGTATCGTTATCTGCCAGGACTTCGAGGCGACGTTTTACACCGCTGAAAGTATTTAATGCGGTGATGCCTTGTTCAACGGGTACGCCGGCATGTCGCGCGGCAGCAATGGCGTTTAGGGCGTTACATTGATTATGTTTGCCTAATAACGACCAATCAACGCGCCCCAATGTTTCGCCATTTAGCAATATATCAAAAGCAGTCCCATCACGTGCCACATCCGCTATTTGCCAATGCTCACCATTGTCGCGTTCGAGTGACTTCTTAATTGGCTGCTCGCCGACTCGTGCTATGGAAGACCAACAACCCTTTGCTAATACTTCGTCTAAGTTGTTATCGGTACTAGGGGCGAGGACGAGACCTCCAGAGGGGACCGTGCGCAGGAGATTGTGAAACTGTACTTGAATTGCCTGTATGTCAGGAAAAATGTCGGCGTGATCAAATTCAAGGTTGTTGAGAATGAGTGTGCGGGGCCGATAGTGCACAAATTTTGAACGGCGGTCGAAATAGCTGGTGTCGTATTCATCAGCTTCAACGACAAAAAATGGTGACTCTCCAAGCCGCGCAGATTGGGTGAAATTGAGTGGTACCCCGCCAATTAAATAACCTGGTTCTAGGCCAGCTTGATCCAATATCCAAGCCAGCATACTCGCTGTGGTGGTCTTGCCATGTGTACCTGCCACGGCCAGAACCCAGCGATCACGTAGTACCACCTCACCCAGCCATTGAGCGCCAGAGGTATAAGCGAAACCTCGTTCCAAAATGTACTCCACCGCTTCGTGCCCGCGTGGTAACCCAGCGTTACCGATGACAATTAGGTCGGGTGCGGGCTCTAGCTGTGTTGGTGCAAAGCCTTCGTGCACGGTAATGCCCGCAGCGGCAAGTTGATCGCTCATGGGCGGATATACCGTCGTGTCGCTACCACTAACTTGGTAACCCATCTGTTGGGCAAGTTGGGCCAAACTGCCCATTAACGTGCCACCTATGCCGAGGAAATATATATGCTGATTCAAGTTGAGAGTGCCGTTTGTGTGATAGCTACAGAAAAAATGAAAATGAACAATGCGATACCGACACCCATGGCGATATGTATGTTCAGTGCGCGATGATAGATAAAGCCATTAATTGCCAAGCTCCACAAGATAAGTCCAGCAACCAGCAGCTGTGTCAGGGTCATCCCGATGGCTTCTGCCATAAAAAGGACTAACGCCGTCATTGCCGTGGTGAATATATCTACTGCGAATACCGCGGTCATGGTTTGCGGTACTCGATTCGATAAATTCATGAGGGCCATGACGAACCATATCAGCCCACCTGTGCCTGCAAGGCTGACCACGGAGATAGTTAGCGCACTTAAAAAACTGATGTCTTCGGCTAGGCTCACTTGTACGAAGCACGTTAGGCAAATGTTGAATGCCATCACGATGAGCAAGAAAGTATTGTTGGCGGGAATGGTATCTGGGCCGGACTTAAATATGCAGATACGCCAGATCTGGGCAATGATGAGTTTCATGCGAGCTTACTAATTCAGTTGAATAAATTGTCGCACAAAACCGGCGCTTCACCGACAATAGCCGCATTTTTTTTAAAGGACTCGAATTCATGACAAAAGCCAATGCATTTTATGCTCAATCTGGCGGAGTAACGGCGGTCATCAATGCGTCTGCTTGTGGCGTCATTGAAACAGCGCGTAAACACAAAGATTCCATCGGTCGCGTCTACGCAGGTCGCAATGGAATTTTAGGTGGGCTTAACGAGGAACTGATTGATACCTCGAAAGAGTCGGTGAAAGCCATTGCCGGATTACGCCAGACGCCCAGCGGGGCTTTTGGTTCTTGTCGCTACAAGTTGCAGCCCTTGGAAGAAAATGCCCGAGAATATGAAAGACTGCTGGCGGTCTTCAAAGCACACAATATTCGATACTTTTTCTATAACGGTGGTGGTGATTCCCAAGATACTGCCCACAAAGTGGCACAATTTGGCCGACAATCGGGCTACGACCTAACTTGTATCGGCGTGCCTAAAACCGTAGACAACGACCTGCCTTTCACTGATTGCTGCCCCGGCTTTGGCTCCGTGGCTAAATATGTTGCGGTATCGACCCGAGAAGCAGCAATGGACGTGGCATCGATGTGTGAAACATCAACCAAAATTTTTGTCTTAGAAGTCATGGGCCGGCATGCTGGATGGATTGCAGCAGCGGGTGCATTGGCGCAAGAAAATACGGATGACGCACCACATATCATTCTCTTGCCAGAAGTACCGTTTCAGCAAACAAAATTCCTCAAGAAGGTGCGTGAGACTGTTAAGCGCTGTGGCTATTGCGTCATTGTCGTTTCAGAAGGTGCGCAGTATAAAGACGGTACCTTCCTCGCCGACGCAGGTGGCAAAGATGCCTTTGGGCACACGCAACTAGGTGGTGTAGCGCCGATGGTTGCAGAAATGATCAAGTCAAAGTTGGGCTACAAATATCATTGGGCGGTTGCAGATTATTTGCAACGAGCCGCTCGTCACATTGCCTCCGCTGTGGATGTATCCCAAGCCTATGCGTTGGGACAAGCTGCGGTGGAATTTGCCGTCGCAGGAAAAAATGCGGTAATGCCGACGATTGTTCGCACCAACGATAAACCGTATCGTTGGAAAATTGGTGAGGCAAAGCTGGCCAAAGTTGCCAACGTTGAGCGCAAAATGCCGAAAAGTTTTATCTCTAAAGATGGTTTTGGCGTAACAGCTGCGGCTAAGCGATATCTTGCACCCTTGATAGAAGGTGAGGACTATCCCACTTATAAAAACGGTATGCCGCAATATGTGACATTGAAAAATCAGCTGGTTACTAAGAAATTGCCTGTAAAGTGGTAGTTGTTATGTGAGGATTTGCGAGCGCGACGAGCACAAAAAAGCCCGCTTTTCAGCGGGCTTTTTCACGAGCGCTCTTGTTTTACACTAATAGTTGTTTCACACCAAAAGAGGTGCGATTACCAAACTGACGATGGCCATGACATTGATTAAGATGTTCATCGCTGGGCCAGAGGTATCCTTGAAAGGGTCGCCGACAGTGTCGCCAACCACGGTAGCAGTATGTACATCGCTGCCTTTGCCGCCAAGGTTACCTTTCTCAACATACTTTTTGGCATTGTCCCAAGCGCCGCCGGCATTGGCCATCATGAGGGCTAACAACACACAACTAAGTAATGCGCCCGCCAAGGTGCCGCCGAGGGCGTGTGGGCCGAGACCGAAACCGACGACAGGCGGTGCCGCCACAGCGATCACACCCGGTAACAACATGCGACGTAGGGCCGCAGTGGTTGCAATATCAATACATTTTGCATTATCGGGATCTGCGGTGCCTTCCATTAAACCGGGAATCTCGCGGAACTGGCGACGAATTTCCTCAATCATCTCCATGGCGGCCTCACCCACGGCGGTCATGGTGATAGACGCAATGAGGAAAGGTATTAAGCCGCCAATAAACAAACCAATCAGAACATCAGGGTCGCCGATATGTAGAACAAATGGCACGCCTGAGGTACTGGCAATTGTTTCAACGAAGGCGGCGATAATGGCCAGGGCCGCTAAAGCCGCAGCGCCAATAGCGAAACCTTTGCCCATAGCCGCTGTGGTGTTACCAAGTTCGTCTAGCGAGTCTGTGATCGCGCGAGTTTCCTCGCCCAAGCCAGCCATTTCAGCAATACCGCCAGCGTTGTCGGCAATAGGGCCATAGGCATCGACGGCCATTGTCATGCCAACAGTGGCGAGCAAACCTACTGCTGCCACGCCCACACCGTATAGGCCGGCGAGCTCGGTTGAGACATAAATAATGGCGCATATGGTTAACACCGGAATAACAACAGATTGCATACCTACCGCGAGGCCGGTGATCATGACTGTAGCTGGTCCTGTCTTGCCAGCTTCGGCAATACGAACAACAGGTTTAGAGGATGTGTAGTACTCGGTAATTAAACCGATGACTACGCCTCCGGCCGCGCCAAATAACACAGACCACCAAATATTGGTTGAGACACCAAGAGCCGAAAGCACAAAATATGCCGCGCTAATAAAGAGAACAGGCGTACCGATCATGCCGATGCGTAAGGCCAGAGCAGGATTGGCGCTGGAAAAACTACGTACAACTCCAATACCTAAAATAGATGCAATAAGACCCGTAGATGCCAGTGCTAAGGGTACAAACATTAGAGCCGCTCGCCCTTCGCTTTCGCCAAGACCTTCTGCAAGGGCGTCGATACCCATGACGGTCAATGTCGAGGCGATGGCGATGGTTGCGATCATAGCGCCACAATAGGATTCGAAAATATCTGAACCCATACCTGCCACATCACCAACGTTGTCACCGACGTTGTCTGCGATGACCCCAGGATTGCGAGGATCGTCCTCTGGTATGCCCTGTTCGAGTTTACCGACTAAGTCTGCACCAACATCAGCACTTTTGGTGAAGATGCCGCCGCCAACACGCGAGAACAGCGCAACCACAGAGGCACCCATGCCAAAGCCATGAATGTGATGCGCTGTGTGCGGGTCGCCACCAAAGAAGTAATACACCATGCCTAACCCAAGTAGGCCCAAAGAAGCAACTGCTAAACCCATTATCGAGCCACCTAGGAAGGCGACCGAAAGTGCTTGGCTTTGGCCCTGGGTGTGAGCGGCATGCGTGGTGCGACTGTTTGCTTTGGTTGCGGTATACATACCGAACCAGCCGGCGCAGGCTGACGATAGGCCGCCGGCCAAGAATGCAGCTGCAGTGTATGGTCCGAGGTCAGAAAAATAGATGAGCACCAACAATACGAGGCTAAAAATAGCCAACATGCTGTATTCACGCCGGATGAAAACCATCGCGCCAATGTGAATTTGGTCCGAAATTTTCCGTAGCGCTTCGCCGCCCTCTTCATAGCTCTTAACAATGCCGTAAATAATGATAGCGGCAACAAGCCCAACAACACCCAACAACGGTGGGATCAGGGTTTGATCGATCATAAAGGTCCCCACTGATTAGTAATTATAATTTATATATGTGCGGGGTTTTCTAACCTGGATGATTGCTCAACCGACAGTCCCCCAACCCTATGCGGCGCGTATGATACCAGCGTCAGCAGTTTGCGCCACCGGCAAAATTTGGCGATTGCTCAGGCGTGATTGATAGTTTTAGACGCGTCGCATGGTTTGTGGGTCATTAACCCTGGGTAAGTAGGTCGCGTAAATCAATAATTGCCGCATTTGCGCGGGAAATATAGGAGCCCATAACGAGAGAGTGATTGGCTAGGAGCCCAAGCCCGTCACCATTTAAAATCATCGGGCTCCATACAGTATCCTGTGTTGGTTCCAACTCACGAATGATCTGTTGCAGAGATACTCGAGCGTTCTTTTTATCCAAGACGTCACCAAAATCCTCTTCCATTGCGCGCAGGAGATGTAGGAGTACCCATGTAAAGCCGCGAGCTTCATAGAATACGTTGTCTATTTTTAACCAATCGGTTTTTACCAATTGATCTTTGGGCGCCATTGTTGCCTGTGAGGCTGCGGTATCACCTGCTAGGTCCGTATTTAGCTGTCGTTTTCCGACACTGGCAGACAAGCGTTGCGACATGCTGCCAAGTCGGGTCCCAACCGCGGCGAGCCATTGTTGCAAGTTATCTGCACGGGCATAAAATTGGGCATCTGTCTGGCCTTGGTCGGCCAGGCGAACAAGATAGGCGCGTAAAAGATCCAGACCCTCTTCGTACTCACCCTCGGTCTGTGGCAGTGCCCATGCATTATTGTCAAAGAAAAATTTGCCCTCGGCCTCTGCTAAATCAGGGTCTTCAACAGATTGGCTTTGCGAACGCGAAAAATCGTTGCGATATACGCGAGCAGTGTCGCGTAGCAAGGTCAGGGCACCAAATTCCCACTCGGGAATATTGTCCATCCACACACCTGGCGGGAAGATGTCATTGGCAAGGTAGCCACCACGTTTATGTAGCAAGGTGTCGCCGACAGTAATTAGGGTCGCCGTGGTGACATATCCTGTGACCAGGTTGTCATTGGTTGATTGCGCCATCAGGGCGGCATTTTCGCGCACTGCGAACTCGCTGGGCTCGGCATCCCACCACCAAGCAAGTGCAAGACAGCCGGTCAGGTAAACACCGATGGTAAACATACTGATTTTGGCAATACTGCTGGCCGTACCATTCATGTTGTCGTCCGTATATATAGGTTCATTGCGTTGCCAAAATTTAAGATTCACGTTGTCTAGCCTCCGCGGAGAAAATTGACTTTTTACGATAATGTTCTGTTAAAAATTCAACCTACTAAAGGTCACAGGCCTGCGCTTACCGTTGCTAAATATTAAAGTGATTGGAAATGTTTCAGGAACTTCTCGTGTGCCGAAGATCATCAAGTGTTTTCCGCCCGGTGCGAAAGTTATGGTTTCACCGGGACCTAAAGCGACGTTTTTCAATGGCCGCATGCGAACAAAATCGCCATCAGTGTAACTTTCGTGCATTTCGATTGCGCGAGCTAATTCTGATTCAGCACCAGCCAAGGTCACGGTACCGGTAGAATTGTTGGTTAGGATAAAATATCCGGCGGTGGTGTCACGCCCTGGGATGAGGGCGCGAACTTGGGGCGCATCTACGGTAAATGTTGGTAATTCTGCCTGACATGAGCAAAGGCTAAACACACCTGTGATGAGCAGAGTCCTAACAAGGTATTGAGCTACACGATGGCTCATGTGCAAATTGGCTCCATATTTATTTAACCGCGAAACATTGGCGCTCTATGCCGGCAGGAAGCCTGAGCGCGATCTGCGCACGAATCCGCCCGCTGGGATTGCCCTTACTCAACTGTTCGTAAATCCATCGGCCCTGAGTGTCATTCTTGGCTAGGATTGTAAAGCGACACGCCTTGCCAGGCTGTGGCAAAGCAAGTTGCATTACCCTTTCCCGGAGGCTGTGCGCCTGGCGGGCCAATTCAGCTTGATCCAATTTCAGAAATTTTTTATCTGCATTTGATAGTAGTCGTATTTGCGCTTGCGTTGGTTCTATAGAAGGGTGATTTGGGTTGATTAATTTTGCTCGTGCCAACATTGAGCGTGCCGAGGCATATTGCGCTTTGCCGAGCGCCGTCATTGCTCGCTCGACGTGTAGTTCTACGAGGCGCTCCAGGCCGCGCTCTGCATCCTCTTGGCGAGGTTCAATGGCCAATATTTGGTGGTATAAATCTAACGCGCTACCCTGACTTGGATAGGTGAACTGGCCTGCCTCGATAGCCTGTTCCGCAGCATCCATTAGGGTTATGAGCAAGAGGGGATCAATTGAAGGGGGGATGACTGCAATAGGCGTCTTTATCTCGACCGTGGGTTCATCAGGTATTTGTTGGCACCCGCCTAACAGGAAAGAAATCGTCAATAAAATTGTTAAATAACAACGGGTAGGCGGGACAACAGCGAGCTGTCGCCTGGAAATCGAATGAGTGTTGCGCAAAATCACAGCAAAGGTTCGCCAGGAATGTTACTTATGCGGGTTGAAGTGCCTATTGTAACGAACTTAGGCGCAAAATCGGGGTCGTATCGACACGAATGTTGCGCCTTTATATACACGAGATGGAATGCAAAATGGTGGTTACCAGATGCGAGCTGAGAATGACTAAACCCTTACAGTATCTCCGCAGGCTTTTTAGGCTTAGTGCTTTAGTGGTTCTGTTGGCAAGCGGGCATGCGCAGGCTGCAGAATTTGACTTTGGCGATGAAGACAGTTGGCTTGCTGAAGAAGAGGCGTTTTTAAAGGTTGATGAAGCCTTTATTCTCAGTGCTAGCTTGGATGCGGCTGGGGCATTACGCGCGCGCTGGGATATGCCAGATGGCTATTACCTTTATAAGCACCAGTTCGGCTTCAAAACTAAGGACGAACGACAAGCGAGCTTGGGAGATGCGCAAATACCAGCAGGCAAAACCAAGGTAGACGACTACTTTGGTGAAGTAGAAGTTTATTATCATAGTGCCGAGATAGTCGTACCTATAAATTCGCAACCTGGCGTAAATACTCAATTAGGCATCAGCTATCAAGGCTGTGCGGACGCAGGTTTGTGTTACCCACCAGAAACCAAATGGTTCGCTTACGATGGTGTCAGGCTCATTTCGACAACCTTGCCGCTTAAAACGTCAGCGCCTGCTTCCGCTAGCAACGAGTCGCAAGATGATGTCTCCCCGGTTGCCCCCAGTACCATAAACACCAGTGGTGTCGCGGATACAGAAGAACAGTTGTTGGCGGGCATTCTCGCCAGCGAAAGTCTTATTTACGCCTTGGGTTTGTTTTTTCTTGCTGGCATAGGTCTGGCATTCACACCCTGTGTTCTGCCTATGGTGCCGATCTTATCGAGCATCATCGTTGGTGAAGGTGAAAGCATCTCTAAGCAGCGAGCGTTTACGTTATCCGCCGCGTACGTGCTTGGCATGGCCGCGACTTACGCATTGGTAGGCACTTTGGTCGGTCTGTTTGGTGCAGAGCTAAATTTACAGGCCGCCTTGCAGGCGCCCAGCGTACTGGTGGTTTTTGCCATCGTGTTTGCAGTTTTGTCGCTGTCGATGTTCGGTTTTTACGAGCTTCAGCTACCGCAAGCACTGCAAGATAAGCTTAACAATATGGGTCAGAAGCAGCAGGGTGGTAAGCACGCTTCAGTCTTGGTCATGGGTTCGTTAAGCAGCCTGGTTGTGTCGCCCTGTGTATCGGCACCTCTGGCCGGGGCGTTAATCTATATTTCTACTACCAATGATGCGGTTTTAGGTGGCACTGCGTTGCTGGCGTTAGGTTTAGGTATGGGTGTTCCACTCTTGATTGTCGGCGGCAGTGGTGGTCACTGGTTGCCACGTGCGGGTGCCTGGATGGATGGTGTGAAGGCAGCTTTCGGCGTCATGCTGCTTGGGGTTGCGATTTGGCTGTTAGAACGCGTTGTTCCACCTGCAGTCACGTTGACTCTCTGGTCGGCCCTGTTGCTAGGTACTGGTGTCTACCTCGGCGTATTGGATTTTTCACCGCGGCAAGGGTTGGCGCAATTCGGCAAAGCGATGGGCACGCTTGGATTTTTATGGGGTGTGTTATTACTCATTGGCGCAGCTAGCGGTGCGTCGGATCCTTTGAAGCCTCTAGCTCGCATCGGGTCAGGCGGAGGCGGCATGGTGGCTAGTGCGCATTCTGAGTTACAGTGGCAGAGTGTTAAAAGCTTGGCTGATGTACAACGCCGTATTCAATTCAGCCAGCAACCTGTCATTTTGGATTTATACGCAGATTGGTGTATTTCATGCAAAGTGATGGAGCGCAATGTCTTTCCTGAGGCGGCTGTAGCGTCTCGCTTGAATCAATTTACATTGTTACGTGCAGACGTTACGGATAACGATGAAATAGATCGTGAATTACTCAATCACTATGGGCTTTTCGGCCCGCCTAGTTTGGTGTTTTTCCAAGGAAAAGGTGGTGAGTTAAAAGAAGTTCGTATCCAGGGTGAAGTTGATGCGGACACTTTAGCAGCGCATCTAGGTGCTGTTCTAGCAGTTGTTGGGACAACTACGTCAGATAAGATCCCTGAAATAGCGGCTATCTCCGGTTAAAGTGCGCTTAAAAATCAAGAATAAGACGAGAACCTTCTTGCATCTGGTGTGAATTCACGCAGAATGCGCGACTTTCCAGTCGAATGAACATGACATGTCGCGCATCTTGGTTTTACATGGCCCGAATCTGAATTTACTCGGCAGTCGCGAGCCGGAAGTGTATGGCTACGACACTTTAGACGACATCGATGCAAATATCGTTCAAGCGGCAGGCAGTGCTGTAGAAATTGAGTGTTTGCAGAGTAATGCAGAGCATGAATTGATTGATGCTGTGCATCGCGCTAAAAAAGAAGAAGTCGACTTTATCGTCATCAACCCTGGTGCCTTTACCCATACCAGTATCGCACTTCGAGATGCCTTACTTGGCGTAGCAATACCGTTTATTGAAGTTCATCTTTCTAACGTCTATGCCCGTGAAGCATTCCGGCAAACCTCTTATTTGAGCGATGTGGCAGTAGCTGTCATCACTGGCTTAGGTGCGCAGGGCTATGTCTTTGCGGTACAGGCAGCGTTGGCAAGAATAAAGTAAGGCGCAAAAATGTTTTGCTTGCGTCGACGCACATTGTAACCAGTGAACATCTAGGCAGGAGGGGTTGTGGCTGTAGATCTCAGGAAAGTAAAGAAACTCATTGAATTGGCCGAAGAATCGTCGCTGCTTGAACTGGAGGTCTCCAGTGCTGACGAGTCTGTGCGTATTGTCCGGGCCCGCCTCGGAGCGACAGGAGGTGCGGCAACGGGCGCGACGACGATTGTTACGCCGCAACCGCAACAGGGGTCAAGAGACGGCGTGGCGCAAGACGCAACCACAGCGCCGCTAGTAGCAGTTGAATCTCCCATGGCGGGTACTTTTTATCATGCTTCTAATCCAGCAGCCGAGCCTTATGTGCAAGTAGGCACCATTGTCGCAGTCGGTGATGTCCTGTGTATCATCGAGAGCATGAAAATGATGCATGAAATTCGTTCGGCTACGGATGGGGTTGTGGCACAGATTTGTGTGGAAAATGCTCAGCCAATCGGCACGGGTGAGCTGCTGTTTAAGCTAAAGTGACATGGTTGCAGGTAGAGCTGCGCGTCAATCCTAGCCAACTCGAAGGCGTCGAAGAACTACTGCTTAAATGCGGTGCCGGGTCGATCAGTTTGGTGAGCGATTCTGACGAACCCGTGCTAGAACCAGCACCCGGTGAAACGCCATTGTGGTCGAGCATCAGGCTCCAAGCTTTGTTTTCGTTGGACATAGATATGGCGCAGCTCCGTCGTAGCATTGCCACACTCGATGTCGAACTGTGTGCAGGTATAACAGTAGACTTTCTACCAGATCAAGATTGGCAAATTGCCGCATCAAATCATGCCATCAATGAAGTATTTGGTGATCGTTTATGGTTGCTGCCCAAAAGTGCGGTGGCGTCCGGGCGAAAAAACTTAATCCGCTTGCGCTTGGAACCAGGCTTGGCTTTTGGTTCCGGTAGTCACCCGACAACCCGAATGTGCTTGCATTGGTTAGCATTGCACATCGAACCTGGAATGCGGGTGCTCGATTTTGGTTGTGGCTCAGGGGTGCTTGGCATAGCGGCTGCGCTATTAGGTGGCAATGTGGTAGCAGTCGACTACGATGAGCAGGCGGTTATGGCGAGTCGAGACAACGCAGCCTACAATGGTATAACCGAGCCACACCTACAGGTGATGTCTCTCGAGTCGTGGCAGACTACGAACACGCGGCCTCGGTTCGACGTGGTCGTTGCCCACATCTTAGCCGCCCCACTAATGACCTTGGCGTCACATTTTGAGTCGGTTGCCGCCGGGTCAGGTACTGTGGTGCTTTCTGGTGTGTTGCAAGATCAGGCGGAAGTTGTCATGGCAAGTTATGCGACTACAGTATTTGAAAGCCCACGCAAAGAAGCAGGTTGGGCGTGTTTGGTCGGCCGCGTTGCGGGCCCGGAAAATAATTAAGCCAACTGGGACTTCCAGTCAATAGCGAGATGTCAGAAGAAAGTCTAGAACCACTTGTTACGCAATGTCCAAATTGCGCAACTCGATTTAGGGTCACTGAAACCCAACTACAGGTGTCTTCAGGGCGTGTTCGCTGTGGCGCGTG
>Ga0256847_1001323_pt1 | contig 12854 bp, 11 predicted proteins | sample TeddybearmetaG_FD_189099 | JGI IMG/M metagenome (GOLD analysis project Ga0256847, IMG submission 189099) | Hydrothermal vent microbial communities from East Pacific Rise, Pacific Ocean - Teddybear | ecosystem: Environmental > Aquatic > Marine > Hydrothermal vents | place: Pacific Ocean: East... | reverse complement strand
GAGTGAGAAAGGGTACGACCAATTGCAGTAAGCTTCCAGCGAAAAGCCCTATGATCAATTGTACTATAAATTTTTTATAGGCAAATACATATTGGAAAAGATATTTGAAGCCAAAGGCAAGTTTATCATCTTCCTCTACAGCTTTATAATTTTTGAGTTTAGGTGTTGGTTCGACGAGCAACGCAATGCCCTCTTCATCATCTTGATTCGCATTTTTCCCAATCCACATGTTTAGAAATTCTGCTTCAGAATAGTCAATCAATCCATGAGCAGGATCTGAAACATAGAACCGTTTCTTTTTAATTTTATAGAGGACTACATAATGGTTGTTGTTCCAATGTAAAATACAGGGAAGGTTGGCATCAACCAGCGTGGTCATGGATAGTTTTACTCCAAGGGTGCGAAAACCAATCTTTTCAGCGGTATCGCTTAAAGACATGAGGGTGCTTCCTTCACGAGTGGTCTCGCTTAAGTCTCTTAGCTCGGGCAAGGATAGAGTCTTGCCGTAGTACTTAGAAATTATTTTAAGACAAGTAGGTCCACAGTCCTTGCTGTCTGGTTGTTTGTATGAAGGGAATTTTTTCACTGAGTTCAATACGGGTTGAAAATTACTGGCCCAAACCATTTGAGCCAGTAATTACTATGGTTTAATTGTAATAGTGGTATCGGTTATTTTTCCAGACCCCAACTACCTATATGCAATAAGGTGTTGGTTGGGATATGGGCAGTATAACCTGAGTTGTACCTGCAGGACAAACGCTGTTGGCCCCACCAGTAATTGCTAATTTTTCATCTCTGCTCAATTCCTGAGCTCCGTCAATTTTTTTTAAATTTAACGATTAGGAACATTGCTAAAATTTAGAGATGTTTAGCACTGTCCATTGTTGGTTTGTGTACAAACACCTCCACAGCACACTGCGTTAGGTCCACCACAAGGAGTTCCGTTGTCACGGAAATAACACCATTTGGGATCTTTCCCACCATTTATTTTCTGCTGATCGAGTGCACTTAGTAATTGCGCTCCATTTAGATTTAAAAGATTTTTCATGATTTACATATTAACTATTAATAGTACTGCCAACATTTAAAGACACTCACAGTTTATGTCTACTCTTCGTGAACTATTTTTTTACAGGTGTTTAGCACCATATTGGTTTGGAGTGAGTTTTTGAGTCCCAGATATTCGCGTTTTTACATGAGTGCGATTATGTATGGACACTCGAAGTCAAAATCCTGTTCTAGTATGAACAAATTTGGATGCCAGTATTGAATATCCACTTCCTGCTTAATAAAATTAGGCCCAAGGATATTCTCTTGGGCCATATTAATGTGACTAAACGCAAAAAGCGCTTATTCCATAACATACTCCGCTCTTACAGACACATCCATATTGTACAGGACAGTTGTAAGGTGGGCTTATACAATTATGCCCTCCATTAATACTTTGCTGTTCAGTTTTGCTCAATTTTTGAGCTCCATCTAGGTTTAATAAATTTTTCATATTAAAATATTTAAATTAAGATTGCTGCGATCAGTTAAAGACACTCGCAGTTTGTGTCTGCCCTTCGCGAAAAGATATTTTTGGGATTAGGAAGCGATTTGTTGTCTGCCTCCTAATGACGGGGTGTTTGTTTCGGTTTCACCAATGAGGTCATCAAGGAAATACAACAAATCAGTTCTGTCGTACTCACTAGGAAACGCATGGTTGTTTACATATAGAGCTGGGGTGAAGTTCACATTGTTTTCGGTGCACCAGTCTTTTTGTTGTTGCATGATAGCGTCGTATCCAGGATTGAAGCGAAGTTCTTGTTTCTCCAACCATGCTGGAACATTGGCGTTTTCGGCATATAAAATAGTGAGGTTATAAAGACAAGAAGCCATTCCCTCTGTATGATAAATATGAAGTAATTGTGAAACGACCTTATATAAAAAATCGGTTTTGTCTTCAGGGTCTACTATAAATCGAAGGGTAACTTTCACTTTATCCTTCCCTTGGTTGAGTATTTTTTCGATGTCTTTATGTGCACTTTTGCAATAGTGACAAAATGGGCTGGTAACCAACACCAGTTCTACGGCGGCATGCTCGTTCCCAAATATTATTTCACCAGTAATTGCAGCGGAGGATATAGGAGCTTTTTCATTAGCAAGAGCATTGAATAATGAGAACTTTCTTTTGAATTTGTGGTGATTAATTTCTAAAGTATTCAACGTTTTTTGTTTCTTCAATATGGGTTTTAGGAAACTCCATATTCCTGCCATGATTAAAAAGCTGAGTAATAACACGGATAATTGACTTAAAGTAATATCAAAGCCAATTAGAGAGAAATCAATAATAACTAGAGCGACTACTTGTAATAGCAGAACCAGAACGATCCCTAAGCACAATGGACACCATTTTTTCACCACGGCAAATTGATAGTACACGGAATAGAGGGTAAAAGGAAATGCCAATAGCGTTACTATTGACATGATGGTAAAGTTTGAAATTCCGCTGACAGCAAATCCGACCCAAGACAGACAACAAGTAGCGAATGCCACTAATGCTAGATCGCTTAATTTGAAAGAACCAATTATAGTGGCCCCCTTCGAATTTAGAATGGCATCACAGCTGGTATTTTCGGATAGATTGCAGAAACTATTCGATGCGGCTGATTGAGAGCCTAGTTCATGTTCAATGATAAGTACACTAATGATTAATCCAACTACACTGAGAATGAAATGTACGCCTGCAAATAAATCTGAGTTTGTATATAAACCGTATCCAAGGAGTACAATCAATGTAGGATAAATGATCCACTTCCCAAGTGAAGCCTTTGGATTGGCAGCTTCTTCAATAGTGTTGTCTTTTTCAATGGCAACTACAACCCCTGTCCAGCGTTTGAGAAATTTTTCAATGGAGTAGCTTTCCGATTTCTTATCCTGATATGTAATTTTAATCGTTGCTTTTTTCTTTTCAATCAATACGAGCTGATCATCAGAATCAAGTGAGATATTCGCTAGAAAGCAATCAGGAGCTTGTTCTAAAACTTCAGAAGTTGAGGGAACCATTAAAGCTGCATTCGGCACTCCAAAATGGTCTAACACTCCAGTTACCGAATGTAAACTAGGATAAGAAGGATGGCTTAACAACTGGAGCTTCAGTTCTTCTTTGTGTAATTGAATATTGTTCTTGACAATAAATAGCTGTAGTAATTGATATAATTCGGCATCCATGGCTTTACATTTTTGAGGATTTCTTCCTTGTTTGATATAAATCTGATGTAAAACAAATGGCGAAACAATAGCAAATGGATATGCGCTGGAACCTACTTCATATTCGTGATGGTTGAACGATTATTCGATTTTCAGTATTTTAAAAATTCAGCAAAAAAGAAAGCCACCTATATATAATAGGTGGCTTTCTTATCTAAGGCGTTATTTACTATTGACCAAAAGGCCAGGTTCCAATTAAGAAATCTTCAAAATCGTTTACAGGGACTCCAGCATAACCGCATCCATTATTCAGGGATACTCTAACCGGTCGACCTATTATCAACGTGTGCACTCTAGTTTGTATATAATTTTGGCTTACAGCGCTTTGTACTCTAGGATGTAAGGCCGAATATTCGAACCAAAACCCTTTGTTTGTATGAAAGAGATCATTCATTGAGTGAGCTGCCGATGTCAATTCATCTGAAAGTCCAAATTGAAACCCTCTAGGAAGATAAAACTCAAAACAGTTTTCATTGATAAGGTAATTAACGAATACTTCCGCCTCAGCTCCTGCATTAAAGCCTGTGCAAGGAGGGCAGGCCGGATCTCCAGGACTATTGCTTCCGCCAGGGCAAGCATCTCCAACAACGTGACCGAATGAACAGTCTACAAATAGCTGGAAGTTCGCCATAAATCGGTTACGAAACAATGGGGTTGGGCTATTTGGGCCTAACAACAATTCAAGAGATAAGCTCTTTGTAATACTATTTAAATGAAGTGCCACTTCCTGCTGAATTGGACTATTTTCATATAATACAGATGCTGCTGTATAAGCCGCCCAAGCTAAGCTTTGCTCTTCGACAGAATCATCATCTGGGTCCGGTGCTTGAGCGCCTCCAGGCCCCAATTGTGGGCCTGCCGTCGTTGTTAAGTTCGCATTATTTTCAATTACTTCATCTTGGTCTACTTGACAAGAGAATAATAGTAAGCAGCAAAGTGCTACAAGGAAATTTAATTTTTTCATAATCTTTTTTTTTTAATTCAATACAATTCTAATTAATTATGGGAAAACCACAACACCCTATTATATAGGTGTAGCCAACTATTTCATATTCGCTACTACTTATTTCAAATTCGTATTAATCGAAAATTTTCTTTAAGGTGTAATCTTTCCTACGAGAAGATACGGGTACTTTGAAATCCATATGTACAATGAGGACGCCTTGCTTGTTATATTTGATGACATGCTTTTTGTTCACGATGTAGGATTGATGGCAGCGAATAAAAATGGTATCTGATAAAATTTCCTCTATCTGCTTTAGCGGTTTTGACACTACAATTTTTTCCATCTGTTGGGTGTAAAATGTCGTGTAGTTTCCATCAGATCTGCAGTAGATGATATCATCTTCATAAATGGCATAAACGGTGTCTGTCGTCTTTAGAATGACTCTTTTTTTTTCAGCACCTTTAAAATATTCGCTAGATATTTCAATTAACTTTTCTAAATGATTCTCTTTTTCATAATTCTGAATCGCCTTCTGAACAGCAGCTCGAAATTCATCGTTATCTACCGGTTTAATGATATAGTCCAAGGCACCCACCCGAATAGCTTTGATGGCATGTTGGTCAAAGCCCGTGATAAAAATGACCTCATAGTCCTTTTTATTGCTTTGATTAATGAGGTCAAAACCATTTCCGTCGTCCATGTGGATGTCAAGAAAAAGCAGGTCGGGATTGTATTTTGCAATAGCCTTTATTCCAGAATCTACGCCTTCGGCTTCGCCAACAATCAAAATTTCGTCCTTAAAATAGGTTTCTAATTTTTCGCGCACATCTTCTCTTATATGTGCCTCGTTGTCAATAACTAGTGCTTTAATCATTTTCAGTCAGTCTATAAGGGATTAAAAACTTAATGGATACTCCAGATTCGTCAGAATCTAAAGAAGATTTATCGATAATTTGAAGTTTAGATTTGGTGGCTTTTTCAATGAAATCAGAAATTAAACTTACTGAGGTTGATTTTTTATAGTTGCTTTCTTGATCCGATAGGCCATTTCCATTATCCTCGATGGTGCAATGTATAAATTTCTCTTGCAAGGATAAGGTAATATCCAGTTTTCCATGATAACTTAAGTTCCGAAAGCCATGTTCAATACTATTCTCCACAAAAGGCTGTAAAAGCATGGGAGGAATAAAGACTAATTCGTCTTCTTCTAGGTTATTTAGCTCAATACGATAGTCAAATTTCGAAGCTTGTCGAATGGATTGGAGCTCAATATACTTTCGTAGTGCGTCCAACTCCTTTTCTAATTGGACATAATTTTGAGTTGAATTCTCTAAAATGAGCCGGAGCAATCTTGAAAATTTCAATAAATAATCACTTGCGCTTTTTTGATCCTTCTTCATTTCATTTTGTATGGCATAGAGCGTATTAAATGTGAAATGAGGATTCATTTGAGATCTGAGTAGTCGTTGTTGATTTTGAAGGCTTCGCTGTTCAAACTTCAACTTACGTCGTTGATAAAAGAGTACGCCAATAATGCCCAGCATTGCCACTAAAATCAAACCTATCATTGCTCCAGTTCGAAATCTAAATTGTTCTAATTCAGTTTCTTGCTTTTCCGCTAACAATAATTTTTCTTTTTCATTCGCTTTGGTTAGTTCTTGGAGTTCAATTTTAGACCTTTGCGTATAAATTTCATCTTGATGGTCGTATAGGTTGTCCATTAGTTTGGACAGTATTTTACCACCTTGATTCGTCTCAATTGCATAGCGTAATTCGTAGTTTAATAATGCTTTTTGCTTATCTCGAGACATATTTTCAATTCCGAGTTGATTTGTTGAATCAAGATATTTCCGAGCCATATCATATCTCTTCAAATCTATATAAACCTCCGAAATATTACTATACCCATTGGTTATAGTATTTAGATAGTCACTGTTTAAGGAATCAGCTTTTCCAGCTTTCAATGCCTTTGTATAATGGAACAATGCCTTTTCGTAATTAGGCACGAAGTATTGGAACACACCATAGTTAGTATGTGTTTGTTCCTTAAAGCGTGGACTTAAACTTTCTTCGTTATCAAGAAGGTTTTCTAGCATTTTCATCGCACCTTGCTTGTCCCCTAAGTAATTGTGTTTTAGGTCGGCTAGCGCATTTATCACATAGGGAATATTTGCGGTATCTTTTTGCTTAGTAAATTCCAGTTGAAGATTCAATACCTTTTCAGCCTTATCATAATCGCCCATCATCAAATAAGCCGATTTTTCCCAGTAGTAAGCCCATGTATAAGAACTGTAATTGATGTCCTCTCGGAGGATTGTTTTGAATTTATCACTAATTTTAAGACAGTCTCCAAATAATCCTAAAGAAGCATGTGCATTCCAAGCCGATTTATAATATTCCATTTGACGATTATCATGAAGTGAATCATTCACGCGATCTATAGCTCTATAAAAATACACTGCAGCACTATCCATGCGCGCATTGCTATTAAAATAGGATCCGATGAGAAAATTATTTTCGGCTAAAAGCGAATCAGGTGCGGCCTTCATGCGATTTAAGATTTGTTGGGCCGCTTTGAGGTAAATTAGTGTGGAGTCTTGAGACTTGGTTGCTAAGTTTTCTTGAATATCCACGACTTTATCCACTTCCGAGGCGAATTCATTTTTTCGCTCACAAGCCAATAAAATAACCCCTAAACAAAATAGGGTTGGGATTAGTTTTAACATATATCAAACTTATAAAAAAAAGTTAAGCTTTAAATGAAGTTGTATCCATTTGTAAGTCTGCTTTTATGAAGGAGGGAGTGACATTTCCATTACATTTGTAGCACTAATTTAATCGAATGAATCGAAAATATATCTACACCATACTGGTAATAGTCATTACTTCAACGCTTTATTTTGCTGAAAAGTATGTGGATGAAGGCAATAAGGCATACCCAGATACTTCCGCAGTAAAAAAAGAGACAGGTGCAACCGAATTTGACGAAACGATATACCCTACTTCCACGACAGGTGTGGTAGTACATCATGCGTATTATTCCCTTTCTTATGCTGAAGCACACGAACAAGCCGAATGGGTCGCTTATGAAATGAAGAAAAGACACCTATCTCAAAACGATTTTAAACGGCCCTATTTTATAGAAGACAAGGACGTGAAAACGAGTTCAGCGGATTGGCGGAATTACAAGAATTCAGGATATGATCGCGGACATCTTTGCCCAGCTGGAGATCGACGTTTCGATTATGATGCCTACCACGAAACATTTTTGACCAGTAATATTAGTCCGCAGGATAGAAAATTCAATGGTGGCGTTTGGAATCGATTGGAGCGAAAAGTCCGATTTTGGGCCGAGAAATATGATGGTGTATTTGTTGTTACTGGGGGTGTTTTAAAGAAAGGTTTGAAAGGGATAGGAGAGGAACAAGTTTCGGTTCCGGAACAATTTTATAAAGTGATTATAGATAATTCAGGTGCAAAAATGAAAGCCATAGGGTTTTTAATTCCGAATCAAGAAACCGATGCTGCCTTCTATGATTTTGCCGTAAGCATTGATGTTATTGAGGCCGAAACCGGCATAGACTTTTTTCCAGCGATGAATGATTCTGAAGAAAAAAAATTGGAAGCATCTATTGATTTGAAGGCCTGGGGCAAACGCTAGTATACTAATAATTGGCCACCTTATCAAAGTGAAATTTTGTGCAGCAAAATCAATTATCCGGTGGATGATTGACGAAGATACGCGCGTTAGCGGCAAGCAACATCATTGTATCCTTTATTTTACTAATTAATTTGGCAGGGTATAATAATTCGTACCATCCAATCGAATGAAGATGAACAAAGAGGTCTTCGAAAGCGCCTTCGCCTTCTTTTTTAGTATTCAAAAAATCACAAAAAAATAATGCTCGCCACCTTATCAATGTGAAATTTTGTGCAGCAAAATCAATTATCCGGTGGATGATTGACGAAGATACGCGCGTTAGCGGCAAGCAACATCACTGTATCCCTTACTTTACTAATTAATTTCGCAGGGTATAATAATTCGTACCATCCAATCGAACGAAGATGAACAAAGAGGTCTTCAAATGTTAACCGCTACTGCCAACTATAATCTAGGTATAATAATAATTCGCACCATCCAACCGTACAAAGATAAATAGCAAAATAGTAAACCCCCAAAGGCTGGAGCCTCCGTAGCTGAAGAAGGGTAGTGGTATTCCAATGGTTGGTAGTAACCCAGTCACCATCCCAATATTCACAAAAAAGTGCACGAATAAAATGGAGGCAACACAATAGCCATATACCCGACTAAATTGAGATTTCTGTCGCTCTGCCAAAAATAGGAGTCGAATGATAAGTGCGATGAATAAGGCAACAACAAGCAGTGCTCCCAGAAACCCCCATTCTTCACCAACAGTGCTAAAAATATAATCGGTATGCTGCTCAGGGACAAAGTTACCTTTGGTTTGGGTGCCTTCCGTCCACCCTTTCCCAGTCCAACCTCCGCTACCTATCGCAATTTCACTTTGATTGGTGTTATATCCAATTCCTTTGACGTCCACTTCCTTACCCAAAACAATATTAAAACGATCCCGATGCCGTTGCTCAAAGACGTTGTTGAAAATATAATTCACTGAAAATGCAAAGGCCATACAAGCCACAACGATGGTTCCGTATTTAAATAAATTTGGCTTTTTCTTTCGCTGGATGAGATAGGTAATTAAAGCAATGCTTATCACGATGGCAGCGACCCCTGGAACTCCCAAGGATAACGTTCCAATAAATAGTGCTGCTGCAAAAAAGCCCAGTAAGAGATAGACAAAGTGCATACCTTCGCGATACATGGTGAATACAAAAGCACTATAGACCAAAGCGCTTCCTGGATCAGGTTGTGGAATTATTATTAAGGCTGGGATAGTGATAATAGCAAATGCACGAAGCTGATGCTTAAATTCCTTCATATTCGTTTGAATATCACCTATGTATTTGGCTAATGCTAGGGCTGTGGCCGCTTTTGCAAATTCACTAGGTTGTATGCTAACGCCTCCAAATGAAAACCATGATGTAGCTCCTGAAATCTCCTTTCCCAGTGGATAAAGAAGGACAAGGAACAGCATGGAGACTAAAAATATAATACTAGCAAATCGTTCGTAAAACTTAGCGTCCAACGCCAAAATAAATATAATGAGAATGACACTAAGTCCAATCCAAATGAGTTGTTTGAAATAGATTTGATCAAAATCCATAAAGGTGCTATTCGCATCATTCAGGGAGGCCGAGTAAATATTCACCCAACCAATAAAAACCAGCGCAATGAATAATAGGATCGTAAGCCAATCAAATTTTATGTAGCGTGAACTGGACTTCATTATTGGTTGATGCTAAATGGTTCTTTGGAATAAGGCTTGGCATATTCTTCTTCCAAACTTCCATTTAGGATAAAGGTTTCCAAATCGGTACGAGTGATATCACCGTTCAGGTATTTTTCTATCATCAAACTGGCAATTCTCCCAGCCCAGCGTGATCCCCAATAGCCGTTCTCTACAAACACAGCGATGGCGATTTTGGGATTGTTTCTTGGAGCAAATGCCACAAAAACCGAATGATCGGTCAACTGCATACGCTTGCCATTGATCACCGTATAGTTTTCGGAGGTGCCTGTTTTTCCACAAATTTCAATGCCTTTTACCTGTAAATGTGATGCCGTACCGTAGTTATACACATCAAACATCCCATCTACTACAGGGCCAAAATGTTCTGGGTCGATGGTGGTGGTATACTTCTTTTTGTATTTACTAGGAATCGTATCTGCTCCCATTATGTTTTTGATAATATGCGGCTTATAGTACCATCCTCGATTGGCAATGGCTGCCGTAAAATTTACCATTTGCATTGGGGTCATCAGCACTTCACCTTGCCCTATTGCGTTTGAAATAGTTGCTGGAGCATACCAATTGCTATTTGGGTACATGGCGTCATAAGTTTTGGAACTTGGGATTTTTCCACGCCGTCCTGCTGGTAGATCATATCCCATATACTCTCCCAGTCCAAAACTACTTAGATGCGATTTCCAGTTGTCCATTCCCTCCCGTGGCGACGAATACTTGTCGATGGTTCTTCGGTATACCGTAGCGAAATAACTATTGCAAGAATAGCCTATTCCCGCGACCAAGTTCAGCGGACTCCTATGGTGGTGACAACCTAGAGGCTTTCGGCCACCATAATTATAACTACCATAACAGGAAATTTTTTCTTCAGTATCAATCACACCCTCCTGCAATCCAATAAGTGCCGTTAACGTCTTAAATGGAGATCCTGGTGGGTATTCACCGGATAACACTCGGTCAAAAAGAGGTTTGGCTATGGTGTCGTAATAGAGCTTGGTGAAATTTCTAGAACGCTCTCGACCCACCAACAAACTTGGATCATAATTTGGAGCGGCGACAAGCGCTAAGATTTCTCCCGTAGCAGGTTCCAAAGCAACGATACCACCTCGCTTGTTCACCATGAGAGATTCTCCATAATTCTGTAAAACTCCATCGATGGTGAGCATGATATCTTTGCCGCGAACGGGTAGTGTATCAAATTTCCCATTCTCATAAGAGCCTATATTTCTATTGAAGCGATCCTTCTGGATATAACTTACACCTTTAACCCCACGCAAGACTTCTTCGTATACTTTTTCAACACCTTCGGCTCCAATAATCTCGCCCTTTTGATAGTAAGGATTCTTTTCAATGATTGCTTCATTTACTTCAGAAATAAAACCAAGTACATTGGCAGAATGATTTACCTGATAGTCGCGTAATGATCTTTTTTGAATGTAAAACCCTTCGTATTTGTATATTTTTTCTGAAAGAGCAGCATATTCTGTTTTTGTCAACTGTGGAATTACCACCGATGGTAATCTAGGCGACCAGACGCGAGCACTTTTTAGTACTGTTCTAAGTCTTTCGGGCGTAATATTTAACAGCTTGCAAAATGCTAAGGTGTCGAGAGATTTTACATCCCTTGGAGTGACCATTACGTCATACGAAGGTTGGTTTGAAACCAAAAGTTCATTATTACGGTCAAAAACATAGCCTCTTTGTGGATAGCTGTAGGCCACTTTTATAGCATTATTTTCGGATAGTGCCTGAAAGGAGGTGTCGTAAATTTGAAGGTAGAATAAGCGTCCAGCGAAGGCGAATCCGGTAATCAGAACAATTAATAAGAGTAGTAGTTTTCTCATGCCTCCTTTTTACTGAATAACAACACAGTGCAAATCATTAGCACCACGCTGAATATTCCTGAAAATAACGTTGATTTCAAAATTAAAAGTATGTGATTAACGTTAAATATTTCCATAGAAAATAACACCAGGTGATGGAATAATACCATACTTATAATATACACTAATTGTTTCGGGAAAGGGGCGGTGCTTATCTTTAAAGTATTTAACTGATAACTTACTCCAAAAGAATATTTTAGAACCACAGGTCTAATCCATGCGATAAAAACGCTGGCAGCGGCATGAACCCCACCAGAATCACCAAACATATCGATGGTTAATCCGAGGATAAAACTTAGAAAAATAAGAAAGCTCTTGTTTCCAGTTAGCGGATAAACTAGAATGAAAAGAGGATATAAATAAGGGTTAATATATCCTAGGAAATTGACGTGATTCAAGACTAGCACCTGCGCCAATACAAGCACTATAAAGCGAACTATATTAACTAGGGTCTCATTGTTGTGCATCTTCCACCGAGTTTTCAAGTTCTTTAATTTCAACGGCGTCCCTATGCGAAACGAGGTAAACATGTTTTATACTAGTCATATCTGTGAAAAGCTGTATATCAATATGGTAATAGTCGTCACCTTCTGCCCTGTCAAAATTTTTGACTGTTCCAATCATGATACCTGGAGGAAAAATGGTTGACTTCCCATCCGTAACAATCGTATCGCCTATGGCTATCTCGGCTATTCTTGGAATTTCGATGAGCTGAACAACATTAGCTTCCTCGGCATCCCATTTCAAGGTCCCAAATTGATTTGATTTTTTAAATTTTGCTACAATTTGGCTGTTGGTGTTGAGAACAGATTGCACAGAAGCATAATTGTTAGAAACGCTGTTCACCATTCCAACGACCCCTTGTGAGGAAATCACCCCCATATCTACTTTTAGACTATCTAAGGAACCTCGATTAAGAGTAAGATTGTTTTTGGTCTTCGAGTAGCTGTTGTTAATGACACGCGCTGGGAAAAATTGGTAATTCGAATCCAATACGATAGCATCCAAAGCCCCATCAAATGATACGATGTCACTATTGGATAAAACAGTTCGTAATCGTGTGTTTTCTTGAGTTAACAGTTCGTTCTGCGTTCGCAGGTCGAAATAGTCGGTGATGCTACTTTTAATTCCGAAGATACCTCCGGAAAGAAAATTGGCAGAAGAAACTACTTTGCTACTATGAAATGAATGGGAATTAACAGTGAGCGCAAAGGAAACAGCAAACAGAAAAGCAAACAATAGAAAATTTCTGAACCGAACGAAAAAAAGTATGATCCGTTGCATATGTTATCAAGATTTTCCTATCAACACACTCTTATATTTGTTAAGGTTTTTTAAGCAAATTCCAGTACCCCTCACTACAGCTCTCAATGGATCTTCAGCAAT
>Ga0256847_1001322_pt1 | contig 12858 bp, 13 predicted proteins | sample TeddybearmetaG_FD_189099 | JGI IMG/M metagenome (GOLD analysis project Ga0256847, IMG submission 189099) | Hydrothermal vent microbial communities from East Pacific Rise, Pacific Ocean - Teddybear | ecosystem: Environmental > Aquatic > Marine > Hydrothermal vents | place: Pacific Ocean: East... | reverse complement strand
AGATAATGACCATTCTCCTGCCAATTTTTTAGTATAGTCAGACGAATGGACAAGGCCGATATGGTTGCTGTAGCAGACCCATCCATCCGATAAAATAAGGTACAGCTTAATTATTTGAGCATATCATGTACTTACAGAATTCAGAAAGCGATCAACTTCGATAAACAGGGCTATGCAACCTCAACTGAAAATTCTTACCTACAATATTCACAAAGGTTTCAGCGTCGGTAACAGACGCTTTGTGTTAGATGCCATTCGCGAGGCCTTGCGCAGTTCCGGTGCTGATCTGTTGTTCCTGCAGGAGGCACAGGGCGAACACCAAATCCACGTCGGGCGCATTCCGGGCTGGCCATTAGAATCACAGTTCGAGTATCTCGCTGACAAAATCTGGCCTCATCATGCTTACGGGCGTAATGCAGTTTATGATCACGGTCACCACGGCAATGCCATTTTGAGCCGATATCCGTTTGCGGATTATGAAAATATTAACGTGTCATCCTTCAGAAGAGCCAGTCGCAGCATCTTGCATGGCACTATTCGACTTGATGAGACAGGTCAGGAAGTGCACGTAATCTGCATTCATTTTGGCCTGTTTGCCTCTGAGCGTCATCGCCAGTTAAGGACACTCTGCCAACACATAAAATTAAAGATATCAGTGGATGCACCACTCATTGTGGCGGGTGATTTCAATGACTGGCGCGGTCATGCCAGTCAATATCTCAGCGGTCAAGCTGGATTAACTGAGGTGTTTAAACACACGCATGGCCGCTATGCCCGCAGTTGGCCAGCCTGGATGCCACTGCTGACGATGGATCGCATCTATTATCGAGGCCTGCAGCTTGATCACTGTGAGCGACTCGTGCATTCTCCGTGGCAGAAGTTGTCTGATCATGCACCACTGATGGCTACTTTTAATCTTCCTGACCAGGCCCCGACATAATGCCATGAATGAATTGAGTAACTGTTTAGATCGAAGTTATACACGTACAAATGAAAGTCAAAGTAATAACTCAACATAAATCTAGCTTCCCGAACCCAATTGAACTCAAGAAGGGAGAAAGGGTTGAAATTGGAAAAGAAGACCGCCAATACCCTGGGTGGATTTGGACTATCTTAAAAGATGGAAATTCAGGGTGGGCTCCCAAGCAAGTTTTGTCACGGAATGCTAATCAGACATTTGTTTTAGAGAACTATTATGCTAAGGAATTGAACACTAATATTGATGATATATTAACGATACATCGAGAACTGAATGGTTGGTATCTGGTAGCAAACCAATCGAAAGAATTAGGTTGGGTGCCTAAGACCACAGTAGAAAATGTAAGGGGGTGATGATCAACAAATCCGCGGCAAGGGATCGTCTTCCAGTTCTTCCAGTACACGTTCACCGCCAAATTCGGTTTGCAGAATTACGTTTGGATTACCCGCTTCTACTTCACCAATAATTACAGCATCCCGACTATTGGCGTGCTGTTGTAAAGCATCGACAGCCTGTTCTGCCTCATCTGCCGAAACAAAAGCAACGACACGACCTTCGCAGGCCAGATAATACGGATCGTAACCCAGCATTTCACATACAGATCGAACCGGCAGTTTTACCGGAATGTTTTCTTCCAATAATCGAACACTGAAATTGCAGCCAACAGCAATTTCATGCGCCACAGTAGCTAATCCACCTCGGGTCGGATCACGCATGAAATGCAGACCTTTGAATTTCATAAGAATTTCTGTAACCGGTAGTACGCATGCGCTGTCAGATTTCAAATCACCTTTCAGGCCAAATTCTTCACGCGCGAGCATAACGCAGGTGCCGTGATCGCCAACTGATCCGCTGATGATGATTTTGTCTCCGACCCTGATTTGATTCATGCCCAGTTTGCAATTGGCCAATTGTTCACCGATTCCAGAGGTGGTGAAATAGACACCGCCACCGAAACCTTTTGGCACGACTTTGGTATCGCCGGTAACGACAACAACACCAGCCTGTTTGGCGGCATCGGCAATGCTTTTCACATACTGCTCCAGCTTATCAAATTCCAGGCCTTCTTCTATGATCGCACTGAGGCTAAGATAAAGCGGTTTTGCACCGCTAACAGCTAGATCATTGACCGTGCCATGCACGGCAAGCGAGCCGATATCTCCGCCCGGGAATTCCAATGGCTGCACGGTAAATCCGTCCACCGAGAAAACAAAATCTCCATCCAGTTTGGGCAGAATTACTGCGTCGGTCTGAACATCAAGGTGCGGATTTTTCAGATGACGACTGAAAATATCTTCGATCAATGAACGCATAAACCGACCGCCATTGCCATGGGCCAGTGTGATGTACTTTTCTTTACGCATAATTTCCCTCACAGAATCTGATAGGCTTCTCTAAACCGTCGCAATGAAGCAGCATTGGATACTTCTTTTCAGGGTATTGGTGGCAAGGATGCCACCACTAAGCTTACATGGATGTATTCACAGCGCCCCTGAAAAGAAGTATTCAATTCGGTGCTAGAACCGCGATTATAATTTCCCATCCTGAAATCACGATTTCATGTATTCGATAACCTGCCCAAAACTCAGTCCGCCATCATTGACCGGAACTGATTTGGGTAAATAAATTTTCAAACCCTGGATTTTAGCTAAGGCCATTATTTTCTCGCACAGCAGGCGATTTTGAAAAACACCACCACTCAGGCCGATAGCCTCAAAATCAAACTGTCCGCTTAATGTCAGAATTTGATTAATCAAGGTTTGTGCCATGCTGTTGTGAAATATCGCAGCGCGCGTGGATGGTTCGATTGTTTGATTCGTTAAAACAGGAATCAAATTAGCCCAATCAGCGAGTAGCAGATTATCTTGCTGTTGCAGTTTCAGCTCGATAGCGTCAGTGCAACTGGTGTCAGCGATAGCTTCCAGCATCATAGGTCCCTGACCTTCAAAGCTGACCTGGTGTTTTTCCAGGATCATGCTGGCAGCGGCATCGAACAGTCGACCGACTGCAGAGCTTTGTGGGCAATTAATGTTTTTCTGCCAGGCCCGAAAAGATAGTTCTATGTGTGGTATTTTCGGTTGCCAGGATTCCCGAGTTTCCACAGTCTCATTGATTTGCCAACGTAGTGCAGCTTCTGAACGCCAGGGTTGTCTGCCAGCCTGGTCTCCACCGGGCAGGAAGAAAGGTCGAAAACTGGCGACACGTGACCACTGTGATGGTTTTCCATAAAATGCTTCACCACCCCATAAGCTCCCATCTTCACCAAAACCAGTTCCATCCCAGCTAAAACACAGCCATTTGTCGATGTGAGGGTAGTCACCAGCGATACAACCTGCATGAGCATGATGGTGCAATACAGTGTGTATATCCTGTTGCTGCTGATTGGCCCAGCGCGTGCTGAAATAACCGGGATGGGCATCACAGATGATGATTTCAGGTTGAATTTGATAAAGCTGTTGCAGGTCTTTTATGACCTGCTGGAATACCTGCTGACCGCGTAGACTATCCAGGTCGCTAATATGAGGTGAGATGACACATCGATTTTTCCAGGCCAGTGCGACAGTAGATTTCATATGCCCACCAACAGCAAGTACCGGTTTCTTCAGGGTTTGTGCCAGGGTGATTTCTAAAGGAGCCAGACCACGTCCCAGTCTTATCGTCTGTTTTTGATTGTTGATGAAACGAATAACCGTATCGTCAGCGGGTCGCTGGATTGGACGGTTATGGTGCAAAAAAGCATCGGTTATGTTTTTTAATCGGTGTTCAGCCTGGGTATTGTCGGTAAGCACTGGTTCACCTGAAATATTGCCTGAAGTAGCTACCACCGGTCTGTTCAGTCGTTTCAATAATAGATGGTGCAATGGACTGTAGGGCAGCATCACACCGATTTCATTCAGGCCTGGTGCGATAAGTGATGACAAGCTGGAGCTGTCCCTTTTATTTACCAGCACTATCGGCCGCATTGGATGGGTGATTTGTCGCTGTTCCTCTACGCTGGGTGATACATATTTATGGATTTTCTCAAGTCCATTATCGCCGCTCATTGGAAACATTGCTGCTAGTGGCTTATCGGGTCTATTTTTGCGATGACGTAATTTTTTTACTGCCAAATCATTTAATGCGTCGCACACGAGGTGATAACCCCCAATCCCCTTAATCGCAACAGTCAAACCTTGTTTGATGGCTTCAATACAGGCATTTATGCTGGCTGCATTAGTCTTAATAATTTTCTTTTCAGTTATGAAAGTCAGCATTGGACCACAGACCTCACAGGCCAGGGGCTGAGCATGAAAACGTCGATCAAGCGGATTGCTGTATTCTTCCTGGCAGTCCGAACACAACGGGAATTCGGCCATGCTGGTATTCAGTCGATCGTAAGGCAGAGATTTAATTAATGTGTACCTCGGACCGCATTGAGTACAGTTGGTGAAAGGGTAGGCGAATCGTCGTTCTTCTGGATTGCTGATTTCCTGCAGGCAATCGTCGCAGCAAAAATAATCTGGTGGCAGGTGAATATCGGCCACTGTATCACTACTGCTTTTTACAATATTGAAAGCTAAAAATACCGGTTTACTTATTTGACAGGAATCCAGAATTTCAGGTTTTGCAAGCGGTGGCGCCTGTTTTATCAGTGCCCGTGAAAAAGTATCAATCACCTCTGTCTTACCCTGCAGTTGAATTTCGACTATTCCACTCAGATTTTTGACTTCGCCGGTTAAATGAAACTGCAATGCAAGGCGATATACAAAAGGACGGAAACCTACTCCCTGCACCTGTCCGCTTACCCGGATTAGCCGAGTATTTGCGTTGATTGTATCGGTTTCATTCAAAACTATTATATCGAGGCAGCAACTTTATCTCGCCTTTTGACCGATTCACGAACACCAGTTGACCACCAGATGCGACAGGCACCCTCATCAGAAACCATGCACGGCCCGACCGGATCTTGTGGCGTACAGGCTGCACCGTAAAGGATGCATTCGTTTGGATATATTTTCCCCAGCACCACGCTGGCGCAATCACAACCGGGAGGCATTTGCCCTTTGCGACGTCGGTTTTCTTCGTCATAAGACGGGAATTGAATACGAGCATCGTGTTTTGATAACGCCGACTTTATGCTGAAACCCGATTTGGGAATGATGCCAACACCGCGCCAGCTCGCATCAACTACATCCAGTACTGAGTTCATGTGATGTTTGGCAGAACTGTTTCCACCAGGTCTGACCAACTCCGGGTAACAGTTGTCGAGGAAAGGATTTGCTTCGATAAACTGGCGTAATACTGAATAGGTTGCCGCTAACAGGCTTTCCGGGGTAAATCCCGCAATAGCGGTAGGTAGTTGATGTTCATCCACCACAAATTGCCATTCTTCCGGCCCCATTACGGTAGCCACATGGCCTGGTGCGACCAGCGCATTAAAGCCTGCTTCGCCCGAGTCGAGTAACATAGCTACTGCCGGCCATGTTAACCGACCCGATAATAAAACCAGCAGGTTTGCCGGTACACCCTGGGCCAGCATTGCGGCGACTGGTGCAGTGGTTGTTTCGAATCCGGCAGCAAAAAAAACCACCTGTTTTTTAGCTTCTTTTTCAGCAATGCTGACGACATCCAGTGGTGAGGCAACCGGGCGTACATCGGCACCCGCAGCACGTGCCTGTTCCAGCGAACGCACATCACCTTTGGGGACATTGACCGGAACACGTAACATGTCGCCAAATGCCAACAGAATGATGTCCTCGTTCAAGGCCAGCTGGATGGCCTGGTAGATATCTTCTTCCGGGCAGATGCAGACCGGACAGCCGGGGCCGGGAATGAGTTCGATATTGGCCGGTAACGCAGTCCGCAACCCAGCCCTTGAGATGGAACGTTCGTGCCCACCACAGACGTTCATCACCTTTATTTTTTCAGGCAAATCCAGTGCGTGAATTCGTTTCAGCCAGGTTTTGCCATCCGTTTTCATTACGAATGTTCGTGATGATGGTGATGAGTGTGTGCTGCGCTATCGACCGCATGAAATCTAATACCATCTGGCTGGATGGCCGGGCGTTGAGTTGTCCCATTTTGCAGCGCAGCTCGATGGCTTTTGAGTTCCTCCTGCAACCAGTTTATCCACTGTTCGAAACCTTCGCCATTTTTGGCAGACAGACTAAACACAGGTTCAGATTTTGCCAGTTCGCGAAAGTGTAAAGTGCTCTTTTCTACACTGAAATCATCCAGTACAGCAAGTAGGTCGGACTTTGTCACCAGCATCAGATCAGCAGCGCGAAACATGACGGGATACTTGGCTGGTTTGTCATCGCCTTCAGTGGTCGAAAGCAAAATCACATTCAGATGATGCCCCAGGTCAAAACTGGCTGGGCAAACCAGATTACCTACGTTTTCTATAAACAGGATGTCGATACCGTCGAGATTCAGTTGATGCAGCCCATCATGCACCAAATGCGCATCCAGGTGGCAGGCTGATCCGGTGGTGATCTGTACAACTGGCACGCCTTTTTTACGAATACGATTGGCATCGTTTTCGGTTTCAAGATCACCTTCGATGACGGCAATGTTGAGTTTGTTACCCAGCTCTTCGATGGTTTTTTCCAGCAGCGAAGTTTTACCAGAGCCAGGTGATGACATCAGGTTTATTGCCAGTACTTTGCGGCTGTCGAAGTGCTGACGGTTGTGCATCGCCTGGTGGTCATTTTCATGTAACAGGCTTTGCAGTACTGTTACTGCCGATTTGCCCGATTCAGTCCGAGCCAGAAGGCCGTCGTTTTCGATCAGGTGTTTGTTGCCCGATGTTATGTTGCAACCACAGGTATCACACATGACTAGTGCTCCTCATTTCATCTTTGGGCCGCATTTCAACAGCCGCAGCAGAAGGTTGACTGGAATTGCATGTCAACTCAATTTGCCTCAGTATCATTTCATCACCACTGATCAATTCTGTTTGCCAGTCCCCACAGTGTTTACAGATGAGTTTGTTCATACTGACATTTGATTCTTTTTTGCAGGCCTTACATTTTACGCGAACGGGCATAGCTTCAATATTGAGTGCTGCATTCTCTGCGACTGTCCCGGCACTTGCTATGGAGAACGCCGATTCCAGTAATGGAATTTCGACACCTGATAATGGGCCAATCTGCAATGTAATGCTATCAACAGTTTCGGCACAGCGTTCCAGTGCGATGGTTTCAACCTGAGTAATGATGCTTTGACACACTGACAGTTCATGCATGTTGAACTTCCTCTACTGGTTGTAAACCGAGCATTTCGTCGTACAGCTCCCAGGCTGATTGCGCTTCCTGTTCAGTCATTTTCTGAATGGCATAACCGACATGGATCATCAGGTAGTCTCCCAAGCTGATTTCTTCATCTTGCATCATGAACAGGCTGACAGTGCGCTCGATACCTTTTGCTTCGCAAGTGGCATTAAAGCCATCTATTTGTTTGACTATCATCGGTATTCCCAGGCACATAACCTTAACCTTTAACTCATATTAACTTTACAAAATATACTCGTAAAAATATCAAACCGGATTGATTCAGATCAAACAGCATAGAGTTTGACAACTCTATACTCAAGCTGAAACCTGAGGAGTGATCTGAATTATGCGGTCAGCGAGTTATCAAAATTCTTCAAAAATACTGGTACTTGGTATCGGTAACACCCTGCTAAGCGATGAGGGTGTTGGTATTCATGTCATCAACCAGTTACAGAAGGAGGATGAATCTAACCAAAATATTCAATATATGGACGGCGGCACACTCAGTTTTACCCTGGCCGAACCGATTGAATCTTGCGACCAGTTGATTGTTATTGATGCTTCTGAAATCAAGGCCGATGCCGGTAGCGTTCGGGTGTTTGAAAATGAACAAATGGATGCCTTTATCACCTCAGGCAATAAAAAAAGCGTACATGAAGTCGGTCTGGCTGATGTGATGTCGATTGCGATGTTGACCGGCAATTTACCCGCGAAACGCGCATTGATCGGTATTCAGCCAGTATTACTCGACTGGGGAAATTTTCCAACTGAACCCGTTCAGCAGGCTATTCCCGTTGCCTGCAATGAGGTAAAAAAATTAATCATAAGGTGGCAGACATGAATACATTGAAAATACCAATTGAAGTAATCCAACCCAGTACGGGCATGGCCCAGGCGGTACTGACTGAACTGGCAGAACATCTGGATTTACTGGCAAAAACTGGCAAAACGCATGTCATCGACCTGAACAGCTTACCGATGAATATAACAGACAAGCAGGAGCTACAGCATTTTCTGGGCCAGGGTGAAGTCAATATCACGCTGATAACAATCGGTGATAGTAAAATTTTCGAAACGGCCTACAGCGGTATTTGGTGGATAAAACACTACAGCGCAGATGAAAAATTTATCTCGGAATTTTTAGAAGTAACTTCTATTCCGGAGATCATCAAAAGTCATGTGGGTGATATTCAACAAGCTGCAAATGAATTAAAAAGCGTCATAAATCATGACGAAGAGAGAATGTACCATGAGCGAAGATAAACAGGATTTAGCGGGTGAGTTGCAACGAAATGGTGTTTCTCGACGGACCTTTTTGAAGTTCTGTACCACCATGGCCTCGGCCATGGCATTAACACCTGCAGCAGCGGCTCAAATGGCTGAAACATTGGCCACCGTAAAACGCCAATCAGTTATCTGGTTGTCTTTTCAGGAATGTACCGGCTGCACCGAGTCGCTCACACGTTCGCATAAACCGAGTCTGGAAAGTTTGATTTTTGATTTCATCTCGCTGGATTATCACCATACCTTACAGGCAGCTTCCGGCACCGCGGCAGAAGCGGCGCGTGAACAGGCGATGCACGATAATGCGGGTAAATATATCCTCATTGTCGATGGTTCGATTCCGACAAAAGATAATGGCGTCTATTCTACTATCGCTGGCATGACCAACCTGGATATGTTGCAGCAAGTGGCAAAGGATGCGGCTGCTATCGTTGCGGTCGGTACCTGTGCCGCCTTCGGTGGTCTGCCCAAAGCGTCACCGAATCCGACTGGTGCAGTCCCGGTTTCTGACATTATTCATGACAAGCCACTGATTAATGTTCCTGGTTGCCCGCCGATTCCCGTGGTAATGACGGGTGTGCTGGCACATGTACTCACCTTTGGCATCCCAGCGCTGGATAGCCTGGGTCGTCCCAAAGCGTTTTATGGTGATTCGATTCATGATCGATGTTATCGCCGGCCTTTTTATGATCGAGGTCAATTTGCCAAAAGCTTTGACGATGAAGGCGCTCGCAAAGGCTGGTGTCTGTATGAACTCGGTTGTAAAGGTCCGGTCACGCATAACGCCTGTGCAACACTGAAGTGGAATAACGGCACTTCGTTTCCGATTCAATCAGGCCATGGCTGTATCGGCTGTTCTGAACCGGATTTTTGGGATGCTGGTAGCTTTTACAAAGCCCTGTCTACCGGTACACAGGACCCAGGTCAATGGGCGGGTAAAGCCTTACTGGCAGGTGCGGGGGCTGGCCTGGCTTCGGCCTGGTTCAATAAAAGTACCAAAGCTGATGCAGAAAAACAGCACCAGTCTGTGACCATTGAAGATATGGGAGGCAAAAATGAATGAAGTTGAATTATTAAACTGGGCCAGAGGGCCTGGCCTGGCTTATGCCACAGTGCTTATGGTTTTTGGTCTGACGATTCGAGTAATTGAAATATTATCACTTGGGCGTCCAAAGGAACTTGCCGAAGTCAGAGACAGCGGCACCCGCGATGGCTGGTTATTGATTTTGAAACGTTCTCTACCTGAGCCACATCACTGGAAGTTCATTACCGCTTCTTATATTTTTCATATCGGCTTGCTGGTAGTGATATTTTTCTTCATTCCACATACCCAGTTATTTCGGGATGTTTTTGGCATGTTCTGGGGCGGTTGGCCAAATTACATCATCGATTTCGTTACCGTGCTCAGTATCGCAGCACTGTTATACACCCTGGTTGCGCGAATCACGGACCCGACCAGACGAATACTGACCAGGAATTCTGATTACATTTCCTGGCTGGTGACCTTCCTGCCGTTTCTGACCGGCTACATGGCTTTTCACCGTCTGGGCCTGGATTACACGCTGATGCTGGCGTTACATATTCTCTCGGTTGAATTGTTAATGATTTCCCTGCCGCTAAGCAAGCTGACACATGCAGTGACTTTCACCATGGCGCGCTGGTATACCGGATCGAATAATGGTCGCCGGGGGATTCGGTCATGAGTACTTCTTTTAAGCAAGGTATCAATGTATTAAAAGAGTTGATTGACGCACCTATCGCTGCCTACTTTTCCAGCTGTACCAATTGCGGTCTTTGCGCCCAGGCCTGTATCTTTTTCACCGAAACCGAAGACCCCAAATATACCCCGATTCGACGCGTTGAGCCCATGCGTCGAATCTGGGAGCAGGAATATACGCTGGTCGGTAAGGCCAAAAGAATGCTCGGTTTAAGCCGGGAAGTGACCGAACAGGATTTGAAAGACCATGTTGAACTGGTATTTGAAAGCTGCACTACCTGTGGCCGCTGTTCGATGGTGTGCCCTGTGGGTAATGACATTGTGTATATGATTCGCCGCATGCGTGAAAGTCTGACTGCAGCGGGTCTGGCGCCAAAAGAACTCCAGGCTGCTGCAGTAAGAACATTGGAGAAAGGTAGCGTCATGGGCTTTCCGATGAAAACGCTGGAAGCGCAAATCAAACATGCCGAAAAAGAGTCGGGGATAAAAATCAATATAGACGAACCCAACGTCGATTATCTCTTCTTACCATCATCCAACGAAGTAATGCAGTTTAATGAGATATTCGGTGCCATGGCGAAGATATTCGAAACTGCTGGAGTGACATGGACACTCAGTTCCAAAGCCCACGAAGCAGCGAATCCAGGCATGCATATGGGCGCTTCGGAGATCGAAGCCATTCAAATCAGGAATCTGGTGGAAGCAGCAGAAGAGCTGAATATTAAAAATGTGATTAGTCCCGAATGCGGCCATGCCTACATGGCGCTGCGCTGGGAAGGACCAAACGTGATCGGGCGACCTTATCCGTTCAAGGTTTTTCACATTATTGAAGTGTTGGATAAGCTCAGATCAGAAGGCAAATTGAATACCACAGGTTGTGAATCCGAACGGCTGACTTTTCATGATCCCTGCCAGGCAGCCAGACGTGGTGGTGTCAATGAACCTCAGCGTAACCTGCTCAATATGGTGACGTCCAATTTCGTCGAAATGAAAGATAGCAAAGCCTGCAACTGGTGTTGCGGAGGCGGAGGTGGCATGAGCAGTATCGAATCTGCCGAGCCTTTAATGCGTAAAGTGTTCAATCGCAAGAAAAAACAGATTGACGAGCTGGATGTGACCACGGTAGTCACCATGTGTGCAACCTGCCGCAATACGCTGGAAGAAGGTATAGAAGCAAACAATATGAATATCGAAGTGTTCGGGCTGACCGAACTTGTCGCCAACCATCTATTAAACCTGGATTAATCAGTTGACCGCTTAAACAGGAAAATAACTTTATGAATACATTAACTTCATTAACTGCGTCGCAATTCTCTCATTCGGTGAGTGACGCTACACCGCTAATTAATCCAGGTTTCAAGGAGAATAAATCATGAATCAACGCGTAGTTGTTGATCCGATCACCCGCATCGAAGGTCATTTGCGTATCGAGGCAGAGACCGATGCCCAGGGCAATATCATCGGTGCATCCAGTGCGGGCACCATGGTGCGAGGCATTGAAACGATCCTCAAAGGTCGCGATCCGCGTGATGCCTGGGCCTACGCACAACGAATCTGTGGGGTTTGTACTTTGGTGCATGGCATCGCTTCGGTGCGCAGTGTCGAAAATGCTCTGAATTACAAAATCCCACCCAACGCCCAGTTGATCCGTAACCTGATGATTGCCGCGCAATATGTGCACGATCACGTGATGCATTTTTATCATCTGCACGCGCTGGATTGGGTTGATGTCGTATCGGCTTTGAATGCTGATCCAAAAGCTACATCAGAATTAGCGCAGTCCTTGTCCAAATGGCCGAAATCTTCACCCGGTTATTTCGCTGATGTGAAAAAGAAGATCAAAACCTTTGTTGAATCTGGTCAATTGGGTATTTTTACCAATGGTTATTGGGGACATCCCGCTTATAAATTACCGCCAGAAGCTAACCTGATGGCAGTTGCTCACTACCTCGAAGCCCTGTCCTGGCAGCGTGATGTAGTGCAGATTCATACCATATTCGGCGGCAAAAACCCGCACCCCAATTTTCTCGTCGGCGGCGCTCCTTCTCCCATTAGTGGTATCGGAGATGACATGGGCGCGACCGCACTGAATATTCTAGGCTTGCAGCAAATTCAAAATGTTATCACCAAAATGATGGATTTCGTCGACAATGTTTATCTACCAGATACGATTGCAATCGCGAGTTTCTACAAAGACTGGTTCAAACGCGGTTCAGGTGTGCGTAATTTCATGACATTTGGTGACATGCCGGAAAAAGGTATGGATGATCCGGCCAGTTATTTTATTCCTGGTGGTGTGATTCTGGATCGTGACCTAACTACCATTCATCCGATTGATTTAAATGATCCGGAACAGGTTAAAGAATTTATCGCGCATTCCTATTACGACTATAGTGCTGGTAAAGAAGCCGGTCTGCACCCTTATGATGGTGAGACCAACCTAAATTACTCCGGTCCCAAACCACCCTATGATTTTCTCGATATCGAAAACAGTTATTCCTGGCTCAAGTCGCCACGCTGGAAGGGTGAACCTATGGAAGTCGGGCCTTTAGCTCGGATTCTGATGTTATACGCCAGCGGCCATGAACCTACTCAGGAGCTGGCAAATGCAGTTTTGAAACAGC
>Ga0256847_1001321_pt1 | contig 12865 bp, 12 predicted proteins | sample TeddybearmetaG_FD_189099 | JGI IMG/M metagenome (GOLD analysis project Ga0256847, IMG submission 189099) | Hydrothermal vent microbial communities from East Pacific Rise, Pacific Ocean - Teddybear | ecosystem: Environmental > Aquatic > Marine > Hydrothermal vents | place: Pacific Ocean: East... | reverse complement strand
GAGCGCGTCGCCGTCGATGAGGATTTCGTCGACCGCCTCAGCATTGTAGATGTCGGCGGCGGGGCGGCGGGCGAAGATCAGATATTCGCCGCCTTCGCGGAATTTCGACAGGTAGGCGTAGGGGCCATCAATATTGGGCAGGGAGCTATCATCTTCCTTGATCCGGCCGCGCATTTCCTTGAACAATTCTTCTTGCAGAGCGGTGGTCGGTTCTTCGAGTGTGGCTTTGGTGTAGGCGTTCTCGGCAACCAGATAGTCGCGAATATCTTCGCGCAGGACGGATGGGTCCGTCATTACCGTCTGCCAATTGTCGTCTTTCATCCAGTGATAGGGATCGACGCGGGTGCGGCCAACTTGGGTAATGGTTTCCAGCTCGCGCTTGGCGACAGGCGGGGTGAGGGTCTCGGCCTTTTGCGAGGTCGCGGCGGGCGGCGTGTCAGTTGTCGTATCAGAGATTGGCATAGTGCATCCGGTCAGGAGGGCGGCGCTGGCAGCGCTCGCGATGAGGAAGGAAAGGCGCATGAGAGAGACTCCGCTAGGCTTCGGGGTTTACGTTTCAGATGGTCGGAACTCGAGCACGACACCGTTGATGCACCAGCGTTCATGCGTGGGCGGTGGGCCGTCCTTGAATACGTGGCCCATGTGTAGGCCGCAGGTGGCGCAGTGGCATTCCTTGCGCGGGTAGATCAGTTTGAAATCGGTCTTGGTGGCGACGACACCGTCGTCGCTGGCGGGTTGGTAGAAACTCGGCCAACCGGTGCCGCTGTCGAACTTGTGCGCGGTTGACCATAGCGCCGTGCCGCAGCCGACGCAGTGGAACAGGCCGCTGCGTTTCTCATCGTCATGGCTGCCGGGCGTGAAGGCGCGTTCGGTGCCATCTTTAACCCCGACGCGAAATTGCTCCGGGGTCAGGATTTCGCGCCACTCTGCGTCCGTTCGCTTAATTTTTGCCGATGGGGTCGTCAAAGGTAAGCTCCATAGGTTCACCTGAAATATAGCATGCCGCACGTCGTAATGTGAGGCTTCGCGCTCGGTCTATTTCAGACGGATGGTGCCTTTTTGATAAGCCGTCTGGCAATCGCTGGCATCATGCAGGCGATCCGATTCCAGTAGCGTTGTGTCCGTCATGCCGTCGCCAATAAAACGCGGGTCGTCGCACTCACCATCCTCAGCAAACATGCTATCATCGTCACCAAAGTCGACGTCTTTTGCGGGGGCGGTTGCCCATTGCAGTTTGCCCGCCTGCCAAGCGGCTCGGCAATCGGTTGCATCCGACATCTTATCGCTATCGAGCAATGCTGTGCTCGTCATGCCTTTACCAGAAAAACGGGGATCGTCGCATTCGCCATCATTGGCAAACATACTATCATCCTCGCCAAAATCAGGCTCGGTCACGTCAGCAGCAGGCTTCGACGCGCCAACTAGATGCAATGTTCCAGAGCTCCAAGCTTCCTTGCAATCTGTGGCATCTGCCTTGATATCTTCGTCCAGCAGGGGCGTGCTCGTCATGCCGTCTCCTGCGAAACGGGGATCGTCGCATTCTCCGTCATTGGCGTAATCACCGGAATCTGAGCCAAAGTCCGGCATAGATTCAGCGGCGGCGATGGGCGCTGTAATCATAAGCGTAACAAGCGCGAGTGAGGCAACGAATCGTTTCATGACAATCTCCAATGAATTAGTGCTTTATCCGTACAGGATTGTGATCGTCTCAGCAACGCAGGCTGGGCGGTCCTGACCTTCGATCTCGATTGTGCAGGTCGAGATCAACTGTTTGCCGCCAGCCTTCTCGTTCACTTCTTTGATGGTCTGGCGCATGCGTAATTTCGAGTTAACCGGTACCATATTGGTGAAACGGACCGAGTTAGCGCCGTAGTTGATACCGCGGGTGACGCCTTCGACGGTCATAATTTCTGGTCCGAGCATCGGGATAAGCGACAGAGTGAGATAGCCGTGGGCGATGGTTGAACCGAGCATCTTGCCGGCCATTTCCTCGTTGACGTGAATCCATTGGTGATCGCCCGTGGCATCGGCGAACTTGTTGATGCGGTCCTGATCGACGAGGTGCCAGTCGGACACGCCAACTTCTTGCCCGACAAGGCTTTCGAGGTCGGCATATTGTACGGTTTTTGGATCAGCCATTTTGTAATTTCCTTTGGGTGGTTTGTTTTTTGCGGTTATCTGTGCTGGTCGATCAGGATTGGATTTCCGTCCGGATCAATCACGGTGAAACTGGCGGGGCCAGTGGTGCTTTCGTCAGCAGGGTTCACAATCTCGATGCCCGCAGCGCTCAAGTTTTTCTGCAAGTTGCGGATATCGGTGAAACTTTCGAGATTATCTGCGCTTTGGCTCCAGCCGGGATTGAAGGTCATCATGTTTTTGTCGAACATACCTTGAAACAGACCGATAACTGTGTCGCCATTGCGCAGGATCAGCCAGCCCTGAGCCTCATCTCCGCCCGCCGTTGCGAAACCAAGCTTGGCATAGAAAGCTCTTGAAGCGGCGATATCCTTTACCGCAAGACTGATAGAGAAGGCTCCGAGTTTCATAGGTGGCTCCTGCTTTAAACGATCCGGCTATCTGTTTTGCCCCAATAACGGTCGCGCACAAGTCGCTTGTAGAGTTTTCCGGTCGGGTGGCGCGGCAGTTCGGGGTCGAAATCGACGCTGCGTGGGCATTTGATCTTGGCCAGACGGGCGCGGCAATATTCGAGAATATCCTCGGCCAGTTCGGGCGTGCCTTCGACGCCGTCCATCGGCTGGACAACGGCTTTGACGCTCTCGCCGAACTCTTCATCCGGTACGCCGATGACCGCGACATCGGCGATCGAGGGGTGGGTGATCAGGATGCTTTCGGCTTCTTGCGGGTAGATATTCACGCCGCCGGAAATGATCATGAAGGCCTTGCGGTCAGTCAGGTAGAGGAAGCCGTCTTCGTCGAGTTTGCCGACATCACCGAGCGTCGACCAATCATCATGCGCGGGATGGAGAACGTCCTTGGTTTTCTCGGGATCATTATGATAGGTCGGCGGCGTGGTGCCGCCATAATAGACCAGACCTGCCTCGCCGACGGGGAGCTCGTTGCCATCATCGTCGCAAATATGCAGCTCGCCCCAGATCGGAATGCCGACGCTGCCTTTATGGGTCAGCCATTGCTCTGAATTTATCCAGGTCATGCCATTGCCTTCTGAGGCGGCGTAATATTCCTCGATCACCGGGCCCCACCAATCAATCATCTGTTGCTTGATCGGAACCGGACAGGGCGCAGCGGCGTGGACAGCGGCGATCAGGCTGGACACGTCATATTTCTTGCGAATGTCTTCGGGCAGTTTCAGCATTTTGACGAACATGGTCGGGACGAGCTGAGTATGAGTGATCTTATATTTCTCGATCAGGCCAAGATAGGTTTCGGCGTCGAATTTTTCCATCACGATCAAGGTCGCACCAAAGTTCGTCATCGCCATACACCAACGCAGCGGGGCGGCGTGGTAGAGCGGCGCAGGCGAGAGGTAGATCGTGTCGGCGCTGGCCTTGAACAGGGCGCCCGCGATTTGAGCCATCGGGCCGGGCTCGTCGATGGGCTGGTTCGGCGCGAAAGGCGGGCGGATGCCTTTTGGCCGCCCCGTGGTGCCGGAGGAATAGAGCATGATATGGCCGAGCATTTCATCCTCAATCGGGGTTTCTGGCTTATCGGCGCATTGGTTTTCAAGGCGGATATAGCCGGGAATGTCGCCGTCGATTGACCAATAGGCGTCGAGATCGGTCTTGGCTTTGATATCTTCAGCGACCGTGCGCAGGCTGTCTGAAGCGATCAGTAGGCGGGCACCGCTATCTTGTAGAATATACTCGACTTCCGGTGTGGTCAGGCGCGACGAGATGGCGACGAGATAAACGCCGGAGCGCTGGGCGGCCCAGCAAATTTCAAAATAGCGCGGGGAGTTCTCGGCAAAGATCGCCAATGTGTCACCGGGGTTGATCCCTGCGGCGCGGATCGCATGGTTGATTTGATTAGCGCGGGTTTCGAGCTGCGCGAACGTGACGGTCTCGCCGCTGCCCGCCATGATATAAGCGGGCTTGTCTGGGGTGGTGGCCAGATAGTTGCGTGGGTGCATGTTCGATTATTCTCCCGGTGCGATCTCTAGTGGATCGGTGCATGATGAGAGACTAACGGCAGGTAGAGCAGAGTCTATTGCTGACTTAGGGGGAAGTCGGAACAAGCTCGCGGTAAGCGCGCCATGAGGCGAGGCCGATAATTGGGAAAATCACGATCAGGCCGATGAACGCTGTGGCAATGCCGATGACCATGAGGAGCGCAATCAGCAGGCCCCAGATCAGCATTGGCAGCGTGTTCTTGATCACAGCGCGAATGCTGGTGACGGTGGCGATGAAGACATCGGTCTTGCGGTCGAGCATCATCGGCGCGGAAATCGCCACCAGCGTGAAGGCGAGAAAGGCGATGACGCCGCCAATCAATGTTCCGATCATCGCCATGTTCTGACCTGCCGGGTCGGTTAGCATGAAGTCAAGAAACGCTTCCGGGGTCTTGTGCAGGCGGTGGGTTGAGAGGGCGTAGACGATCTGTGCGATCCGGGTCCACATCAGGTAGATCAAAAACAGCGCGAGGCCGAGATAGGCGAGATCGCGGCGGAAGGCGCCTTTGACCAAAGCCATGTCTTTGAAGCTAGGTTTCTGTCCGGCTTCGAGTTGGCGGCCAGCTTCATAGAGGCCCATGGCAAACATCGGCGCGACGATCAGAAAGCCGCCGGCGAGGACAAGGATCCAATTGAACGCGTCGCCATAGTACAGCAAATAAGTCAGCCCGGCGCTGACCCCGGCGAGGAGCAGGCCGTAGATCAGGCAAGGCAATGGCGCGGCGAGGAAATCGCGCCAGCCGCCGCTGAGCCAGCGCAGCGGTGCGCCAATGGTTATGGTTGCCACATCAGGCAGCGTTATCGGCGTGCTGTCGGTCAATTCTATCCTCCCAGAGACTGCTATGCTGCAGTTTTGCGCAGGCTAATCCGATTGTTATTGCGGCGGCAACCCGTACTTGTCCTGAGTTCAATCTCTAGCTGGGAAGGCCGGGTTTTCCGGCTTGATCGGGGTGGGCGTCGACATAGGCGCGTTTCAGTTCGCGGCTGCGATTGTGCTGGCCATCGGGGCTCCAGCCGGGGGCGCTGAAGGCGCGCTTTATCCAAGTGATCGGGCGCAGGCCGTCGCTGGCACAGTCGCGGATCAGGCCGATCAGCTCATGGAACGCGACCTTGACCGGGTTGAAACTATCGACGGGTTTGACGATGCCGTAGATCGGTTTCTCCTCGACCAGTTCCGGCACGAAGGAGCCGAACATCTTGTCCCAGATGATGAAGACGCCGGCATAATTAGCGTCGAGATAGCGTGGATTGGTGGCGTGGTGGACGCGGTGGTGGCTGGGTGTGTTCATGACGCTCTCAAACCAGCGCGGCATCTTGTCGATGGCTTCGGTATGGATCCAGAATTGATAGACCAGATTGACCCCGCCAGCGAAGAAAATGAACAGCGGATGGAAGCCGAGCAGAACCATTGGCGTGCTGAGCAGGATGCCGCCGGTGAACGGGCCGAACCAAGGCTGGCGCAGGGCGGTGGTCAGGTTGTAATGGGTGCTGGAATGATGGGTGATATGCTCCATCCACATGAACCGGAAGCGATGGGCAAACCGATGCTTCCAGTAATAGGTCAGGTCGTAGAGGACGAAAACAATCGCGAAACTCCACCATGTCACGGGGATTTCGAGCAAGTGATAAGGCCAGAGCAGAAGCAGCAACCAGAGCGCGATGGAGGCGGTCACAGCGTCGACGACGGCGCTGCCGCTGCCCATGATCAGGCTGGTGATCGCGTCGGGGGTTTCATAGCGCCCGGTGGCGCGCTTGGTTTTGACGGCCCACCATTCCCAGGCAACGCTGAGGATGAAGATGGGGATGGCGACAATGGTCGGGGACAGGAAATCTGGCATGGCGGCGACCATGCCATAGGCGGCGTAAATTGAAAGGGTGGACGCTGCGGCAGGGCGCCTCTGTGCTTGACGAGCGCGCGGATAGCCCGCTTTTAAGACCGTAAACCAAGATAGGAGATCGCCATGGCGCGGGTTGGAGATTTTGAGCAGATTACGTTGGATGTTGCAGACGGTGTTGCCGTTCTGACGCTGAACCGGCCAGAGAAGATGAATGCGTTCACGGGCCGGATGATGAATGAGCTGATCGCGGCGTTTGACCTGACCGACGGCGATGATGATGTGCGTGCGGTGATTGTTACCGGGTCGGGCGAGCGGGCGTTTTGCGCTGGCGCGGATCTGTCCGAAGGGGCCAAGACGTTCGATTATGAAAAGCGCGCCGATTCTGGCGAGCTCGGACGTACCGAGAGCGAGGATATTCAGCGCGATGGCGGCGGCCGGGTTGTGCTGCGGATGTTCAACAGTCTGAAGCCGATCATTGGCGCGATCAATGGCGCGGCGGTCGGGATTGGCGTGACCATGCAGCTGCCTATGGATATCCGCATCGCTGCTGATACGGCGCGGTTCGGCTTTGTGTTCAATCGGCGCGGGATCAATCCGGAGGCGGCGTCGAGCTGGTTCTTGCCGCGTCTGGTCGGTATCTCTAAGGCGCTGGAATGGTGCTATTCAGGGCGGGTATTTCCGGCGCAGGAAGCCTTGGACGGCGGCCTAATCCGGTCGATCCATCCGCAAGCTGAACTGATGGACGCCGCGATGGAAATTGCACGCGAAATTGCCGATAATACGTCTGCGGTTTCAACCACGCTGACGCGGCAGATGATGTGGCGGATGCTGGGGGCGAGCCATCCGATGGAAGCGCATATCGTTGATAGCGCCGCGATCTATTCGCGCGGTCAGACCGAAGATGCCAAAGAGGGCATAATGAGCTTTCTTGAAAAACGTGACCCGGTTTTCCCGGTCAAGGTTTCAGACGGGATGCCGGATTTCTTCCCGTGGTGGGAAGACCCTGAGTTCAAATGGATTGGCTAAAGCGCTGATGGTTCGACCCCCGATCAAGCCGGGGGTAGCGCTTCGCTCACCATGCGGGGGCTAGTTCAGCGCGGCGTCAAGTAGAAGATATGTTGCCAAGCGGGGGCTGGCATTCTGTTTCGACCCGTGCGTGTTTTCGAGCGCATTGAGGGCGTCGGATTCTTCCAGCGCGATAAAGTCACGGCTCATCGTCATCAGGTCGCTGTCGCCGCGCAGGCGCTGGCGCACGCGCTCAACTTGGCGGCTGGCGGCATTGGTGATTGATGTGCGGCGTTGTTTTTCACCTTTGCGTGCGGCAAGGGCGATTTTCTTCTTGTCTTTAGGCCGGAAGATACTGGTCAGAGAGATGCCGGAATCTTCGAGACGGTCGAGCAGCTTATCAGCGGTTTCTTCGCGTGACAGGGTTGGGCGTTCTTCGCGCTCCATGTCGGCAATGATCTCGCTCAGCGAGCTACCATTCTGGTCATGGCCGTTGCCATTTGACGGGGCGTCTTCAAACACATCATCAATGTCGAGATTATCGCGGATCTTCATCGGGGTTGGATTTGGCTCGATAAACTCAGCGTCTTGAATGCCTGCCGCGTCAGCTTTGGCGGACTGTAACATGGCCTGCGCCATGCGGTCGGCGCTGGCGTCAAACAGATCTTCCTCGACGGCGCGGGAAGGCGATGCAACCGGGGCGGGCGATACGGGCGGGGCCACTGGTGCCGGTTCGCGCGGCGCGGAGGCGAGATATGCAGAGGCGCTGCCATTTGCGCCCGGAACTGATTGAGCGGTGTCGTAAAGCGCGTGGCTGGCTTGCGAGGCGCGGCGTTCGGCAATGTCCATTTCGGCCCGCGCGGCCATGCCCGCAGCGCGCACAGCGGCAGCGGCTTGCTGGCCAGCGTCTTTAAGTTCGGCCAGAGACTGGGCCGCAGCTTCGGAGGTTTCCAATGTGCGGCTTTGAATTTCGGTGCTGGCTTCGCGGGCGCCTTCAAGGGCGGCGCGAACCGCTTCCATCAGGCGGTCGCCTGTGGTGCCAGCGGCGGCAGCGGCAAGTTCGCCGGCGCGCGAGGCGGTTTCGACGGTCTTGCGCGATTGTTCGAGCTTCTCTTCCATCCGCGCAATTGCGAACAAGAGGGTTTCATTGCGCTGTCCAGCTTCGGCAGCGAGTGTATCCATTGCCACGATCTTTTGCGCCAGACCTTGCCCGGTCTGTTCGAGACTGGCGAGGCGCGATTCAAGCGCAGACTCGGCGGTTGCGACTTCTTCAGAAGCGGCCTTGGCCGAATCGACAATCATTGCGGCTTGGCGCGGGATGGCATCGCCAATCAGGGAGGTTTGCTCGCGCAATTCCTTGGTCAGGGTCTCAAGCGCTGTGCGTTCAGTACCGAGCCGGTCGGCAAGCTCGCGGGCATTATCGGCGCTGGCATAGGTGACCGATTCGAGGCGCTGGCGTTCGTCGCCAATCTCACCTGCCATTGCACGCATGGCAGATAGGGCATGGCCCATGGATTTATCGACGTCGGCGCTGGCGCTGCTCATCTGCTGGGCGAAGGTGGTGGCACTGGCGCCCATTTCCTCAGCCGGGGTCAGTAATATTGCCGCCGCTTCGAGGACAATGGCATTGGTTGCACTGGCGCGCATTTGCTCGCGCGCAAGAAAACCAGCGAGGAGAAGCATGAAGCCCGGCAACAGAATCGCGACTAGACCAGCAACGATCAAAGCGGGTTGTGCAGAGGCTATTGTGGACCAGCCCAGCATCGCAATCGTGCCACCGATACCTGCGCCCCACCAAGCCAGAGCGAGCAGAAACCCGCCCCATGAGAGCCAACCCGATTTCGACCGCGCCGCATCGAGGCGGGCAATTGTATCGGAAGGTTTTGTTGTCGGTGTGTCTTCTACATCAGTCATGAGGGTCACTATAGGCCTGAAATTGGCAGAATTGCGAGCGATCTGTGCATTGAAACCTTGTCATACTGCAGATCACTGAAGGATGGGTGAACACTTCAAGGCTAATTTGGGGGCATTTGGAGACATAAAATAACGCTATTGATCAAGTGCGGCGTGCGTTTTACGCTACTGGAATGACGCGTTCTATCTTCATCTATGCGGCCGTGCTGGCGGCGGCGACCTTCGGGCTGCAATGGATCGAGTATCGGCATTTTACCAAAGTCTTTGCGACAGAAATCTATATTGTGATTCTGGTGGTTGGCTTTCTGGCATTGGGAATTTGGGTTGGCCGTATGTTGACGCCGCAAGGGCGCTCGGCCCGGTTCAGCTTGAATGAGGCGGCGCTGAACTCGCTCGGCATTACCAAACGCGAGCATGCCGTCCTGACCGAATTGGCGCGCGGTCAATCGAACAAGGATATTGCCCGCGTCCTGAACGTGTCGCCGAATACGGTGAAGAGCCATGTCGCGCGCTTGTATGAGAAGCTGGAGGTCGGACAGCGCGTGCAGGCGGTGCAGAAAGCCAAGGATTTGCAACTGGTTCCTTAAGAATAATTCGCTCACGGCTGTTTCGGTGCTTTGCACCGAGCCTGCGCGGGCGCGGCGCATTAGCGCCGGGCAGCGCTTGCTGCCGGGCGTTTGCGTGGAGACCTGCAAACGCTTTAGAGTGATGAGAGACATGTCATTCACGTATTTCACCCGTTTGGGTGATGGTGGTCAGGGGCGCGTTCGATCAGGTCTGTCGGCATGATTTGAATGCAAGAGGAGGTAAAATCATGTTTCGAACAATCTTAGTCTATGGGGCGATTGCCGGGGTTCTGACAATCGTACTCATGCTGCTTGGGATGCAAACAAGATTCGGCCATTCCATGTTGTCTGGTTATCTGACCATGATGGCTGTGATGTTGCCGATGATTTTTATTGGGACCAAGCGTTACCGCGATAATGAATTGGGCGGCGTCATAAAGTTCTGGCCTGCGTTTGGGTTGGCTCTTGGTATAGCCGCAGTTGCAGGCGTGTTTTATGTCATCACTTGGGAGGTCAGTCTGCAAATGACCGATTTTGCATTTGTCGATGATTTTGTTGCAGGTATGCAGGCGTCTTTTGAGGCCAAAGGTCTAGCCGGGGAAGAATTGTCGACTGAAATGGCAGTCTGGGAGAAATGGGCGGTGGACTATATGAGCCCTGCTTATCGTTGGCCGTGGACATATCTGGAAATCTTGCCGGTAGGTTTGTTGGTGGCTCTGTTTAGTGCGGGTCTGCTGCGCAATCCAAAAGTGTTTCCGGCGCGGGTTTAGTTTTTTTCGCTCACGGCTATTCCTCGCAAGTGCGAGGGCCTGCGCGGGTGCGCCGAGGCACTTTCGATCACAATATGTGTAATTTAGCCAAGCCCTGTGTGAACGGGGCTTGCTTTGTTTGGGGGGAAATGGTTCGCGTGCGTTCAGCTGAAATCTGATTTCGACAAGAAAACGAAAACCAACTGTTTCGCTTCTTTTAGAATCAAACAATGTTCTGGTCGTTTGTCCGCTAGGCGTGGCGGTGAACGCGCGAGACAAAGGAAAAAACATGGCTGGACAAGACCCACATTCGAAGATCGATCTGATCGGTTTCAACCTGAAAATGCTGGCCAAAGGGCATAAACGCTCTTTGCTGATCAGTGCCGGGGCGCTTGAGGACAAGCAATATCTGCTTGAGGTTTGCCAGAAGATGGCAGCGATTGGGGTTGGCATCTATGCGACGCCGGGAACGCATCGTTTCTTAGCTGAGCACGGAGTTGAATCGATTGCGGCACGTAAGATTTCCAGCATCGAAGAGCCGAATATTGCCGCGCTGATTGAAGACGGGAAAGTTGATTTTGTGGTCAACATCCTGACTGGCGACACGACTTATGATGAGGCCTCGGACGCGGCCAGCATTCGCTCGCTATCGGTGCGCCATGGCATTCCGCTTTATACTGACAAAGCTGTCGCGCGCGAAACGATTGAGCTGGTCCTGAAGGATTTTGAAGAAGGCACGTATAGCTATCAGATCCGCTCCGAAGACAGTCCGTGGGATTTGAAGGCGCGGTTTCTTGAACTGGTGCGCCAGAAAGGCGGGTTCTCCAACCATCACGGACATTTCGACAAGGCCTATCTGATCTCGCCGGAAAATCTGGCACTGGGTTTTGCCGATATGGAGAAGAAGTGGGCCCTGTATCGCCACTTGAAAGAGAATTACACGCACGAGGATCTGGTCGAGCGGATCTCGCGGGCGCTGGAAACGGTCTACCAGCAAGGCGCGCAATATTGCCGAACCATGGTTGATGCCGACAGCATCATCGGGTTGAAAGCGATCCATGCGGCGGTTGAGGTGAAAGATCGCTATAAGGACAAGATCAATTTCGAGATTGGCATTCAGCCGCTTGAAGGCCTGATGGATGAGACCTCAAAGGTGCAATATCTTGAGGCTTGCAAACTGGCGGATTTCTGCGGCGGCTTGCCATCGCGCGATCGCCCGCAAGAGGCGGCGCATCTCGACATCGTCATGCAGACCGCCAAAGAGCTGAACAAGATGGTCGAAGTGCATGTCGATCAGGAGAATAATCCCTACCAGAACGAAACCGAACTGCTATGCCTCAAGACGATCGAACATGGCATGCAGGGCCGGGTCTATGGCATCCACTCGATCTCTGTCGCGGCGAAGGATGAGAGCGAACAGGACCGGATTATCGAGCTGTGCAAAGAGGCCGATGTTGGCATCGTGATCTGTCCGTCGGCGGCGTTGAGCATGCGCCAATTGCCAATGACGGCGCCGCTGCATAATTCCATCGGGCCGTTCGTGAAGATGAAAGAGGCGGGGGTTCGCACGTATCTCGGTATCGACAATATCAATGACCTGTTCATGCCAATCGTTGACGGCGACATGTGGACCGAAGTGCGTGTCCTGATGGAAGCGTGCCGATATTATGATCTGGAACAGGTCGCTGATTGGGCCGCGCAGCCGCCTCTGCATGTGGTGAATGCTGAGGCTGCGCGCGTCGCGGCGGAGTAGGTAATGGTTGATACAGAGGCCTTTGGCGCGCATTTCGACCAATTGATGGAAAAGCGCGGGGCGAAAGTCCGGTTTGACCGATTTGAGTCCGCGTCGATTGAGCATGATGGCAATCGCTTGCAGCTGGATATTATCGCTGTCGACAAGTCTGCGCCGACGGTGGTGTTCGTGCCGGGTACGGCGGCTTACGGCTTGGTTTATGGTGATTATCTCGCAGCGCTGGCCGATCATGGGATGAATGTGGTTAGCTTTGATCCGCGTGGACATGGGCGCAGCGGCGGCCTGACCGGGAGCTATACTATTGGCGAAGTGATCAGCGATGCGCGCGCTGTGGCGGCCTATGCGCGGGAACGGTTCGACGGGACATTGTTTATGTCAGGGTCGAGCCAAGGTGGGATCGTGGCGTTCTACACTGCCGCGACGGACGAGAAGCTGGACGGCGTGATTTGCCATAACGCGTCTGACTTGATGGACACGGCCAATCTTGATGTGACTGAGAACCCGAAAACGGTGCGGGCGATTTCGGGTCTGGTGCGCGGTTTGGCGAAACTGTTTCCAAATGCGCCGATCAAGATGGAACGCTACCTCAATCTGCTGAGCAAAGGTGACAGCCCGGCGAAGCGGCGGATGTTGGCCGATCCGTATATGCTGAAGGTTATCCGGCTCAAGGCTTTGGCGTCGCTGACCAATACGAAAATGGCGCGACCTGTCGAAGAGATTTCGACGCCGGTGATGTTGCTACATGCCGGAAATGACGAGATATTTCCGCAAAGCCTGAGCGAGAATTTGATTGCGCGGATGACCTGCGACAAGCATTTGCAAATCTATCCGGGGCTTGGGCATTTTCTATTTTCAGAGCATATTGATGTGGTGCTTCCGGCGATTGCCGACTG
>Ga0256847_1001320_pt1 | contig 12868 bp, 15 predicted proteins | sample TeddybearmetaG_FD_189099 | JGI IMG/M metagenome (GOLD analysis project Ga0256847, IMG submission 189099) | Hydrothermal vent microbial communities from East Pacific Rise, Pacific Ocean - Teddybear | ecosystem: Environmental > Aquatic > Marine > Hydrothermal vents | place: Pacific Ocean: East... | reverse complement strand
GGGAAAATTACAAATTACATATAATTCTTTAGATGAACTTGAAGGGATACTAAAACGTATTAAATAAGTTTGTTATTTCATTTCACCTACATTTTTCTTACCTAGAAAGTGGTTGTTTCTTTAAAAACAGTATTTTAATTGCTTAAGAATTTGAGAAAATATTCGAAATTGTCCTATTTCAGCTTCTTTTAGATAAATCTCTTATATAATGATGTGGTGCATTGATTGATCATTACTGAGCAGGTCTTTATACTTGCCGTCCCTCAAATGGAGGGGAACATTAAAAACAGCAAAATTTCACTGGTACTATCGGTTTTAGCCGTTAGAATGTACCGCGATTTTTAGAGTTGGATAGTTAATTGGCCGGAACGCAAGAAATAATAATAAATCGCTCCGCCGCCTACAAGATGTTACTTATTGAAGCTGGCATCGTTATATCGTGTGCGCTTCTATTTTTTGTGTTTGCTAGTCTCGAATTTACATACTCAGTGGTTTTGGGTGGTTTGGCTTTTATACTGCCGAATGCAATATTTGCATGGTTTTCATTGAAAACACCTGCAGCAGGGTCGAGCAGTAACAACACATTAGCTTGGTTTTTTGTTGGCGAGGCAATAAAGATAGTCTCGACAATAGTAATATTTGCAGCCTCAATATTACTGGTCGCACCGATAGCGCCATTTAATATTGGAATGATGTTTGTCAGTTACGGATTTGTTCTATTAATGAATCTGGCAGGTTTGGCAATTTTAATGAATAAATAATAAAGAGAATAGATTTAAAGAAATGTCATCAGCAACAGAACTCACCTCGAATTCATACCTGCAGCATCATTTGCAAAATCTGGTGTTAGGCAAATTGCCAGAAGGCTATGAAAGAGCGGACGGCCCTCTGGAGCAAGCATCCTGGACGTTCGCTCATAGCCCGCAAGAAGCGCTCGATATGGGTTTCTGGTCGCTCAATGTTGATACCATGGGCTGGTCTATATTCTTAGGTGTACTTTTCTGCTTTTTCTTTCATCGTGTTGCAAAAAAATCTAATAGTGGAGCGCCAACTGGATTCGCTAATCTCGTTGAGATGATTATTGAGTTCGTTAATAAGAACGTTAACGACATTATGTCAGTTAAAAACCCTTTAATTGGACCTTTGGCTCTGACCATCTTTATCTGGATTACCCTGATGAATACGATGGATATCGTACCAGTTGATCTGTTGCCATTGATTGCTCAATTTATAACAGGCGATCCTCATTTGTATTTCAAGGTTGTACCAACAACCGATCCGAACATTACTTTTGGTATGTCGTTGGGCGTGTTTATACTGATTATTTATTACAGTATCAAAATGAAAGGCGTCGGAGGCTTTGTCGGCGAACTTGCTTTACAGCCATTTGGCAAATATATGATCCCTTTTAATTTAATATTGGAAGGTGTGGGTCTGATTGCTAAGCCTGTTTCATTGGCGCTACGATTATTTGGTAACCTTTATGCTGGTGAACTCATATTTTTATTGATTGCCACGTTAATAGGCTCAGCATTACCGTTTTTTATCGGGTCAATTTTTGGTGGCATGCTACAGTTTGTTTGGGCCGTGTTTCATATATTAATAATTTTGTTACAAGCGTTTGTTTTCATGATGTTAACCATTGTTTATATGGCAATGGCTCATGAACATCATTAATTTTTAATTTTAAGTTTAAGTAAAATCCTTTGGAGGAATAAAGATGGAAACTATTTTGGCGTTTACATCATTGGGTGTGTTAATCGTTCTAGGTATGGGCGCATTTGGTACAGCAATCGGCTTTGGTTTATTGGGTGGTAAATTTTTGGAAGGCGCAGCACGCCAACCTGAATTAGCGCCAATGCTTCAAGGTAAAATGTTCTTGGTCGCAGGTCTTGTTGATGCGGTAACCATGATCGGAATTGGTATCGGCATGTGGTTTACGCTGGCTAGTCCTTTTGTTGCTACGTTCCAAGCTGCTGCTGGACATTAATAGTCCTTATCTGACATATAGGTGATTTAAGTGAATTTTAATGCAACCTTAATAGGACAGCTTATAGCGTTCGCCATTTTCGTCTGGTTTACGATGAAGTTTGTGTGGCCAATGTTGCTGTCACAAATGGAAGAACGTGAAACGCGTATTGCTGATGGTTTGGCTGCTGCGGAACAAGGTCAAAAAGACTTTGCTGAAGCACAGGAAAAATCGACTGCTGAAATCAATAAAGGCAAAGATCAAGCCGCTAACATTATTTCTCAAGCGCAAAAGCGCCATGATGAAATAGTGGAAGAAGCGAAAGATGATGCGAAAGCAGAAGCTGCTCGTATTAAAGAAAGTGCCTTAAGCGAGATTGAGCAGGAAAAAGAAAAAGCCAGGCAAGAACTGAGAAGCCAAGTTGCAGCGCTAGCTGTTTCCGGTGCTGAGCAGATCTTGATGCGAGAAGTTGATCAAAATGTTCATAACGAAGTTTTGGCTAAAATTAGCCAACAGTTATAAGCCAAGAAGATAAGCCAGTAATAAGCTAGGAATTATAAATAGATGTTAGAGAAAACAACCATAGCGAGGCCTTACGCGAATGCGGCCTTTGATCAAGCGATTGATGAAAGTAAGTTAAGCGAATGGTCAGCCATGTTGAATCTGCTTAGTGTGATTGTTTCTGATGACAATATGAGTTCTGTTATCAATAACCCAAAATTAAGCAGTGAAGCTTTGTGTCAATTTATTTCCGATATTGGTGGTGACAAGTTTAGTCAAACGGGTAAAAACTTTATCCGGATTTTAATTGATGCTGAACGTATTGGTCTTGCTACAGAAGTGTTTGAGCTTTTTGAGCAAAAGCGTGCTGTAGCAGAAGGTATCAGTGATGTTGAAGTTATCTCGGCTTATCCATTGGATGATGTTCAAGTTAACGCTATCTCTGAATCCATTTCAAAACGTTTGGGTAAGAAAATCGATATCGACACTGATGTAGATAAAGATCTAATCGGTGGAGTAGTAATTCGAGTGGGTGATTCTGTGATTGATGCATCTCTTCGAGGTCGTTTGAAAGAATTAAATAGTATATTTGCGCAATAGTTATTAAATAGAGGAAAGACATATGTCTATCAGTGCAACTGAAATTAGTGACCTGATTAAAAAGAAAATCAAGTCAATGGATCTTGATACCGAAGCACGTACCGAAGGTACGGTAGTTAGTCTTGCTGACGGTGTTGCCAGAATTCATGGGTTAAGCGATGTAATGCAAGGGGAAATGATTGAATTCCCGGGTAACACATTTGGTTTAGCGCTTAATCTGGAACGAGATTCTGTTGGTGCGGTAATTCTAGGTAGTTACGAAAACATCTCTGAAGGTGATGTTGTTAAATGTACCAAACGTATTCTTGAAGTACCGGTTGGTGAAGCCTTATTGGGTCGCGTTGTTGACGCATTAGGAAATCCAATCGATGGTAAAGGTGATATTGATGCATCAGGACACGAAGCAATTGAAAAGATTGCTCCGGGTGTAATTGCAAGAAAATCGGTCGACCAACCTGTACAAACAGGCTTGAAGTCAATCGATGCGATGGTGCCAGTCGGACGTGGTCAACGTGAATTAATTATTGGTGATAGACAAACGGGTAAAACCGCGGTGGCAATCGATGCCATCATTAACCAGAAGGGTACTGGTGTTAAATGTATCTATGTTGCTATCGGTCAAAAAGCATCTTCGATTAAAGTAGTTATCAAAAAACTCGAAGAACATGGCGCCATGGAGCACACGATTATTGTTGCAGCAACTGCTTCTGAATCAGCAGCGATGCAATATATTGCACCTTACTCTGGTTGTACCATGGGTGAGTATTTTCGTGATAAGGGTGAAGATGCCCTGATCATTTATGATGATTTGACTAAACAGGCTTGGGCTTATCGTCAGATTTCATTGTTATTAAAACGTCCGCCAGGTCGTGAAGCGTATCCTGGTGATGTGTTCTATTTACATGCTCGTTTATTAGAACGTGCAGCACGTATTAATGCGGATTATGTTGAGAAATTGACTGGCGGCAAAGTTAAAGGTAAGACCGGTTCATTAACCGCATTACCGATTATTGAAACACAAGCCGGTGACGTATCTGCTTTCGTACCAACCAACGTAATTTCGATTACCGACGGTCAGATATTCCTCGAATCAGATTTATTTAACTCTGGTTTTCGTCCAGCGATTAATGCGGGCTTGTCTGTATCTCGAGTGGGTGGTGCAGCGCAAACTAAGATTATTAAAAAGCTAGGTGGTGGTATTCGTTTAGCACTGGCGCAATATCGTGAGTTAGCGGCATTCGCACAGTTTGCATCGGATCTTGATGAAGCGACACGTAAGCAGTTGGAACGTGGTCAACGCGTTATGGAATTGATGAAACAAAAACAATATTCTCCACTTAACGTTGCTGAAATGGGCGTCAGTCTTTTCGCAGTAGAGAATGATTTTATGGATGATGTGCCATTGGATAAAGTCGGTGCATTTGAAGAAGCATTACATGATTACATGAAGAGCGAGCAATCTGCCTTAATGGATAAGATTGGTGCTGAAGGTAATTATGATAAAGATATTGAAAATGGCTTGAAAGACGCCATTGCAAAGTTCATAGAAACTGGTAGCTGGTAAATGGCAGTCGGAAAAGAAATACGAACGCAGATCGCGAGTGTAAAAAATACACAAAAGATCACTAAGGCCATGGAAATGGTTGCAGCGAGTAAAATGCGTAAATCACAGGAGCGCATGAATGCTGCGCGTCCCTATGCTGAAAAAATTCGTAATGTTATTTCCCATCTGGCGCATGCAAATCCGGAATATAAACATCCTTATTTGGTTGCTCGTGATGAAGTTAAGCGAATTGGTTTGATTATTGTTTCAACTGATCGTGGCCTTTGTGGCGGTTTGAATGCCAATATGTTCCGTTTGCTTATGAAACAGTTCAAGGTTTGGAACGATGAAGGTAAGGAAATTGACTTATGTGTGATTGGTACCAAGGCTGCAGGCTTTTTTGGATCAGTCGGTGCCAATATTGTTGGGCAAGTTACACATCTGGGTGATGACCCTAGTCTTGATGAGTTGATCGGCACAGTCATGATTATGCTGAACAGTTTTAAAGAAGGTAATATCGACGAACTTCATCTTGTTTCAAATAAATTTGTAAACTCAATTGTGCAAACACCAGAGATAAATCAACTTATCCCGGGTAAGCCAATCGAAACAGAAGGTTATGGCCATCATTGGGATTACTTGTATGAGCCGGATGCAGAAGAAGTACTGGATCATTTATTAACGCGTTATATCGAATCTCAGGTTTACGCGGGCGTTGTTGAAAATATTTCCTGTGAAATGTCAGCGCGTATGGTTGCTATGAAGAGTGCATCGGATAACGCTGGTGACATGATAGACGAATTAGAGTTGATCTATAATAAGGCACGACAAACGGCAATTACTCAGGAATTATCTGAAATTGTTGCCGGCGCTGCTGCGGTATAGACCAAGTAAGATTATTTTTAATTAATAGATATTTTAGAGAATAAAGACGAGGAACGAAAACCATGAGTTCTGGAAAGATTGTACAAATTATTGGTGCGGTATTGGATGTCGAGTTTCCAAGTGATGCGATACCCAAAATTTATGACGCATTAATTGTCGAAGGCGATGGTATTAGTACTACCCTTGAAGTGCAACAGCAGATAGGTGACGGCGTTGTTAGAACGATTGCACTGGGTTCTACTGATGGTTTAAAGCGTGGTTTGACGGTAAATAATACCGGTGAAGCTATTTCTATCCCGGTCGGAACCAAAACCCTCGGTCGTATTATGAATGTATTGGGTGAACCGATTGATGAAGTTGGCCCGATTGAAACTGATGAACGCATGGTTATCCATCGTGATGCGCCTACCTTTATGGAATTGAGTCCTTCTACCGAATTACTCGAAACAGGCGTTAAGGTTATTGACTTGATTATCCCTTTTGCTAAGGGTGGTAAAGTTGGCTTGTTTGGCGGTGCTGGTGTTGGTAAGACCGTAAACATGATGGAATTGATTAACAATATTGCGACCAAGCATTCAGGTCTCTCGGTATTTGCCGGTGTCGGTGAACGTACTCGTGAAGGTAACGATTTCTATTATGAAATGCAGGAAGCAGGTGTTGTAAACGTTGAGAATTTTGAAGAATCAAAAGTATCGATGGTTTACGGTCAAATGAATGAGCCACCGGGTAACCGTCTTCGTGTTGCCTTGACTGGTTTGACGCTGGCTGAAAAATTCCGTGACGAAGGTCGTGATGTATTATTATTTATTGATAACATTTATCGATTTACTTTGGCGGGTGTGGAATGTTCAGCGTTATTAGGTCGTATGCCTTCTGCAGTGGGTTATCAACCAACACTTGCTGAAGAAATGGGTAAGCTACAAGAACGAATTACTTCAACCAAGACTGGTTCAATTACATCAATTCAAGCTGTATACGTACCTGCGGATGATTTAACCGATCCCTCTCCAGCAACAACTTTCGCGCATTTGGATTCTACAGTTGTATTATCTAGACAGATTGCGGAACTTGGTTTGTATCCTGCGATTGACCCATTAGATTCAACCAGTCGTCAATTAGATCCATTGGTTGTTGGTCAAGAGCATTATGATGTTGCTCGTGGCGTACAAAACACATTACAACGTTATAAAGAATTACGTGACATTATTGCGATTTTAGGCATGGATGAATTATCTGAAGAAGATAAATTAGCCGTGGCTCGTGCTCGTAAGATTCAACGATTCCTGACTCAGCCTTACTTTGTTGCAAAAGTATTTACCGGTCAGGATGGTGTTTATGTTCCATTGAAAGATACCTTACGTGGCTTTAAAGGTATTATTGATGGCGAGTATGATGATCTTCCAGAGCAGGCGTTCTATAACGTTGGCACCATAGAACAAGCCGTTGAAAAAGCTAAGACTCTATAAGGCGTAAAGACTCATGACCGATACAATTCATGTCGATATCGTAAGTGCTGAGCACGAGGTCTTTTCTGGTTCAGCAGAAATGGTATTTGCACCTGCCGAATTAGGCGAAGTCGGTATAGCACCGGGTCATGCACCTTTGGTGACTAAGCTGGGACCAGGTGAAGTTCGAGTAAAAGATGCTGAAGGTAAGGAAACTGCATTTTATGTTTCTGGCGGCATACTTGAGGTTCAGCCTAAAGTTGTCACCATTCTTTCTGATACCGCACAACGTGCAGAAGATCTGGATGAAGCGGCAGTATTGAAGGCGAAGGAAGAAGCTGAACAAGCATTCCACGAAAAAAGCGACGCCATTGATTATGCTAAGGCTCGTGCTTCATTGGCAGAAACTGCTGCTCAATTACAAACTATCCAACGTTTGAGAAAACGCGCAGGTCGTTAGTTCATATTTGTATCCCGTATTTTAGTACGGGATACAAGTTATTCTTTCCAACACAAACTAAGCTTATCTTGCTGCATTTTATCGTTTAATATATCGATATGAGCCTTAGTATCATAATTCTTGCTGCAGGTCAGGGTACACGTATGTATTCTGATAAACCCAAAGTGTTGCATACTCTTGCAGGGCGTCCGTTACTTACACATGTTTATCAAACTGCTGTTGCTCTTAAACATCGTGAAATTCATATCGTTTATGGTCATGGTGGTGAGCAAGTACCCGAAACTTTACAAGACTTTCAGGCATCTTGGGTAAAACAAGAAGAGCAATTAGGTACTGGTCACGCGGTTCAACAAGTTTTTCCAAATCTTCCCGATGTAGACAATGTATTGATACTTTACGGTGATGTGCCATTGATTACCGAGGAGAGTCTTACGGTATTAGTAGACGCAGCATCTGATTCTGGATTTTCATTACTAACAACACATCTGGATAATCCACGAGGTTATGGAAGAATCATCCGTGATGAGCATGAAAATATAGTTGCCATTGTTGAGGAAAAAGACGCGACAGAAGAACAACGTAAAATTTGTGAAGTTAATACCGGCTTTATGGTTGTTAAAGGTAAACAATTAAAAGCTTGGGTCAATGCTCTTAAAAATGAAAACAAGCAAAATGAATATTATTTAACAGATATCGTTAAGTTGGCTGTGAGTGATGGTGTTAACGTGGCACCGGTCATTGCAGATTCACCTATAGAAGTTCAGGGAATCAATACACGTTCCCAACTTTCTGAAGCTGAGCGATATTATCAATTAGTACAAGCACATCATCTAATGCATAACGGTGTAGGCTTAATGGACCCGTCTAGATTTGATTTGCGTGGTGATTTGGAAATTGGTAGAGACAATGAAATTGATATTAATGTTGTCATCGAAGGTCGAGTGAAGCTCGGAAACAACGTCAGTATTGGTGCGAACTGTTATATAAAAGATACCATTATTGCCGACAATGTAATTGTGATGCCAAATACCATGATTGATAGTGCTGTTATCGGTAACGGTTGTCGTATCGGTCCTTTTGCTCGTATTCGACCTGATACAACATTAGATGAAGATGTCCATGTTGGTAATTTTGTAGAATTGAAAAAAACAGATGTGGGCAAAGGTAGTAAAGTTAATCATTTAAGTTACCTCGGTGATAGTCATGTTGGTACTGGTACTAATATTGGTGCGGGTACTATCACATGTAACTACGATGGTGCCAATAAACATCAAACCATTATAGGTGATAATGTTTTTGTCGGATCAGATGTGCAACTAATTGCGCCAGTCAAGGTTGATAATGGTGCAACGATTGCTGCTGGTGCTACTATTACAAAAGATGTTCATGAAAATGAATTAGCTATTAGTCGTTCAGAACAAAAATCCATCCCTATGTGGAAACGACCCACTAAAAAGTAATTGATAAATAATAAATATTCACCATGAAAGTTGGCTTTTATCAGTTTCGTCCCTTGTTTGGTAAGCCTGAACAAAATTGTCAAAAAATTCTCTCTACATTGGAAAATGTCGATGCAGATTTAATTGTTCTCCCTGAGCTTGCTCTTTCTGGGTATTACTTTAAGGATAAGAATGAGTCGTTAAAATATGCAGAAGACCCTGATAACAGTGCACGACTAGATTCATTAGTAACTTTAGCGAATAAAAAGAACATGCATTTGGTTGTTGGTTTTGCCGAAAAACGAGGGGAACAATGTTACAACAGTGCCGCATTAATAGGCCCAAATGGTATTGAACATATCTATCGTAAAGTACATTTGTTCAATGAAGAAAAATTCTGTTTTGATCCTGGTGATACACCCTTTATTGTTAATGATATTAATGGTGTAAAAATTGGCATCATGATTTGTTTTGACTGGGTCTTTCCTGAAGTGACACGAGTATTAGCCTTACAAGGTGCACAAATTATTTGTCAGCCTTCTAATCTGGTATTAGCGTTTTGTCAGCAAACGATGCTAGCACGTTGTATCGAAAATAAAGTTTTTGCTATTACTGCCAATCGTTTTGGTACCGATACGCGACCACAAGGGAGCTTGAAGTTTACTGGTAAGAGTCAAATTGTCGCACCCGGTGGAGTATTAATTCATCGTGCAGCGTCTCAACGCGATGCTTTATATATTACTGAGATCGAACCGACAGAAGCAGATAATAAAATGATTACCGAACACAATGGTGTCTTGTCTGATAGACGACCTGAATTCTACACATTACTTAATAATTAATAACAGGAATTTCATTATGAGTTTTGCAACAGCAGATTTATATGATGAACATGAAGAAAATCTTCGAATCGCAACCCCCATGTTTAATGATTATGGTTCCGCTTCAACAGTAAAAGTATTTGAGGATAATTCTCTGGTTCGAGCTGCATTGGAAGAATCTGGGGGAGGGCGCGTATTGATTGTTGATGGCGCTGCATCCTTACGTTGTGCTCTACTTGGCGATATGTTGGCTGTATTAGGAAAGGATAACGGTTGGCAGGGCATTATTGTTTATGGTTGCATACGAGACTCAGCTGTAATTGCTGGTATTGATATTGGAGTTAAGGCATTGAATACAAACCCGCGTAAGAGCGTCAAAAAAGGTGTAGGGGAACGTGATATTGCGGTTACTTTTGCTGATGTAACCATTAATCCGGGTGATTATATCTATGCTGATGAAGATGGCGTTGTAATTAGTGTCGAAAAACTCACATAAACTACTTTGAGTTAGCGTGGCCATAAAGAATATAGGCTAAACTTATGACAAGGTTTTCTTTTAGCAATGTTTTACAAATAGGAAATTGTCATGAAAAAAAATATTCTAATCTCGAGTTTTATATTATTACTCGGTATTTATTCAACAGCGAATGCTGAATGTGTACGGCAGCAGGATGATACTGGCGGTGGTGAATTGGTTGGAACCTTGCTTGGCGCGGCTCTAGGTGGCTTGGTAGGTTCTCAGTTTGGTGGTGGAACAGGAAATAAGGTCGCAATTGGTGCCGGTGTGGTAGCTGGAGGTTATCTTGGTAATAAGGTCGGTAAATCCATGGATTGTCAGGATCAACAATATCATTCAAATACAACCCATAATGCACTGGAAACACAAAAGGTTGGTCAGACTTCAACATGGACTAATCCCGATACTGGACATTCTGGAGAGATAACGCCAACTCGAACTTATACTTCTGAAGGTCAGCCTTGTCGTGATTTTACCCAAACGATTTATATCGATGGCGAAGATGAAGTTATTAAAGGAACGGCTTGTCGACAGGATGATGGGAGTTGGAAACCGATAAGTTAAATCGATTTTTTTGAAACCCGCTACGGCGGGTTTTTTATTGCTGGTGATTTAGTAGCTATTACAGTCCTATGTTATGGTTAGTCTAAAAGAGGGAAAAATCATGCAGCAACTATATCGCCGAATATACAATGACCCCGAATTTCATCAGCTTGAAAAAAAACGTAGAATATTTAGCTGGTCTCTCGCATTAATTGTTTTACTTATCTATTTCAGTTTCATTTTAATAATTGCCTTCTATCCTGAGATTTTTGCAAAAACTATAGCCGTAAATAGTGTCATAAGCTGGGGTATCCCTGTAGGTTTATTCGTTATCATAAGTAGTTTTTTATTGACGGGTATTTACGTCTATCGTGCAAATAAAGAGTTTGATGTGACTAGCCAAAAAATCATTAAACAACATATTAATGATGGACGTGTTTAGATGAAACTCTATTTTATAGCTCTGATATTGTTGTTACATTCGACGTTAGGTCATACCGCCGGTAGTCTGGATGTCGAAGTCACTAAACAGGCAATAAACATCACCGCAATTACTATGTTTTTATTATTTGTTACGGCTACATTAGGTATAACCTATTGGGCGGCGAGAAGAACCCGAACCAGAAAAGATTTTTATGCGGCAGGTGGCAATATCACCGGTTTGCAAAATGGCTTGGCCATAGCGGGTGACTATATGTCGGCAGCCTCTTTTCTTGGTATTTCGGGTCTGGTGTTTGCCTCCGGTTTTGATGGCCTTATTTATTCCATTGGCTTCCTTGTCGGTTGGCCTATCATTCTATTTTTGTTAGCAGAGCGTTTGCGTAACCTGGGTAAATATACCTTTGCCGATGCCGTCTCTTTTCGTTTACGACCGGTACCTATTCGTAGTATCGCTGCATGCGGCACATTGGCTGTGGTCTTACTTTATCTTATTGCGCAAATGGTTGGTGCTGGTAAGTTAATACAACTGTTATTCGGATTGGAATATCACTATGCGGTTATTATTGTTGGTATTTTAATGATCTTATATGTCACCTTTGGTGGCATGTTGGCAACGACATGGGTACAGATCATTAAGGCCGTCTTACTATTACTCGGTGCCAGTTTTATGGCCATTATGGTCATGATGAAGATGGACTTTTCCTTTGAAGTTTTATTCAGTCGCGCGATTAATATACACGAAAGTGGCGTATCGATAATGTCTCCTGGTGGCTTAGTATCCGATCCTATTTCAGCTATATCTTTAGGATTAGCACTCATGTTTGGTACGGCGGGTTTGCCGCATATCCTCATGCGATTTTTTACTGTGCCAGATGCCAAAGAAGCAAGAAAGTCCGTTTTTTACGCAACAGGGTTCATCGGTTATTTTTATATCCTCACTTTCATTATCGGATTTGGTGCGATTGTATTATTGACCAACAATCCTGAGTTTCTTGATATTGGAACGGGAGGCATAGTCGGTGGAAATAATATGGCCGCAATACATCTTTCTCAGGCTGTAGGTGGCGAAGTGTTTCTAGGATTTATATCTGCTGTGGCTTTTGCCACTATCTTAGCCGTGGTTTCAGGTTTAACTTTGTCTGGAGCCTCCGCTATTTCGCATGATCTCTATGCCAGCGTTATTCGTCATGGTGAAGTATTGGAGGGCGAAGAAATGCGTGTGTCACGAATGGCTACAATAGCCTTGGGTATCGCCGCCATATTTCTAGGAATAATATTTGAACAACAAAATGTTGCTTATATGGTCGGTTTAGCATTTGCCATTGCTGCCAGTGTAAATTTTCCAATACTATTTTTATCAATGTATTGGCGTAAGTTAACAAGCAATGGTGCATTCATTGGCGGCAGTATCGGTTTAATTACAGCAATATCCTGTATGATTTTTGGGCCAACAATCTGGGTTGATATACTCGGAAATTCGGTAGCGATTTTTCCATACAAACATCCCGCATTATTTTCTATGTCAGCGGCCTTTATTGGTATCATTGTTGTTTCACTTTTAGACAAGAGTAAGAGTGCTAAGGAAGAAATCGAGGCGTTCACAGATCAATATGTTCGATCACAAACAGGACTAGGTTCAGAAGGGTCAGCTGGACATTGAAAAAAACGTAAAAGGATTAAAATGGAGAATAACGATGAGCACAA
>Ga0256847_1001319_pt1 | contig 12893 bp, 11 predicted proteins | sample TeddybearmetaG_FD_189099 | JGI IMG/M metagenome (GOLD analysis project Ga0256847, IMG submission 189099) | Hydrothermal vent microbial communities from East Pacific Rise, Pacific Ocean - Teddybear | ecosystem: Environmental > Aquatic > Marine > Hydrothermal vents | place: Pacific Ocean: East... | reverse complement strand
GTTTGCTCTAACATCAGTGCATTGATCTGCATTCATTTCTACATTGATGCAAATGTTATCTAAATTGCCCTCTTTGCTTACTTCTATTTGATAGTGTGGAGAAAGTCCATCAACCGACAATATTTGCTCTTCTATTTGGGTCGGAAATACGTTTACGCCACGGATGATCAACATGTCATCACTTCGACCGGTAATTTTATCCATTCTTCTCATTGTTCGCGCTGTACCGGGTAATAATCGAGTAAGATCACGCGTTCTGTAGCGTATAACAGGCATTGCTTCTTTGGTTAAACTGGTAAAAACAAGTTCTCCTTCAGCACCATCGGGTAACACTTCGCCTGTTGCTGGGTCAATAATCTCAGGGTAAAAATGATCTTCCCAAATGGTCGGTCCGTCTTTGCTCTCAACGCATTCTTGAGCTACCCCAGGTCCCATAACTTCGGATAACCCATAAATATCAACCGCATCTATGTTTAGCCGCTGTTCTAATTCGGATCGCATTGCATCAGTCCAAGGTTCTGCGCCAAAAATCCCTACTCTTAAATTGAGCTTTTTGGTATCGACATTTTGTCTTTCCAGCTCGTCGGTAATATTCAACATATAAGAGGGAGTCACCATAATGATATCGGGATCAAAATCTTGAATCAGTTGAACTTGCTTTTCGGTTTGACCACCGGACATTGGAATCACTGTGCAACCGAGTTTTTCAGCGCCATAATGAGCCCCTAGACCGCCAGTAAACAAACCATAACCATAGGCAATATGAATCTTGTCCGTGCAATCGCCGCCAGCGGCACGAATCGAACGAGCCACAACTTCAGCCCAAGTATTGATGTCATTTTTAGTGTAGCCGACAACAGTAGGCTTGCCCGTAGTTCCACTTGAGGCATGAATTCTTGCAACCTCGTCCATAGAGGTTGCAAACATTCCAAAAGGATAGTTATTGCGTAAGTCTGATTTAACGGTAAAAGGAAATTGACTTAAATCAGACAACTGTTTTAAATCTGTTGGGTGGATCCCTTTTTCATCAAATTTGGTTTTATAACATGGCACATTATCATACGCATGTTGTAAGCTTTTTGTCATACGACTTAACTGCAACGCTTTTAATTCATCGATACTTGCAGTTTCAATATCGTGTAGAGGGGTTAGGTTCACTTTCATTTTTAAAGTTTCTTCTGCAGACAGGAATAGTTTAGTGTTGAACAACTTCAGCAACAGATGTGCCTAGCTCTGATACTACTAGTTGTTTATCAAAGTACTTGTGATCCTGTCTTGCAGTGTCGCTTTTATCTAGGCAAGATATAACAATCATTATTAATAGTGCTAACGGCATGGTAAATAATGCAGGGTAGTCATAGGGGAACAAAGCTTCGTTATTTCCGATAACATCTACCCAAACTTTGGGTCCCATCACAATCAACGATATAGAACTAATAAATCCCACTATTCCTCCAATAACAGCGCCTCGTGTCGTCAATCGCCGCCAGTACATAGCCATAATCAGTATTGGAAAATTCACGCTCGCGGCAATAACCAAAGGCATAACAGCTATAAATGCGACATTTTGATGTTGAAAAACAATCCCAAGTAAAACACCGATCACGCACAAGATGACGGCAGATATCTTGGAAATCTTCAACTCTTTCGTTTTATTAGGTTTTCCTAGACATATCATTTCGGCATAAAGGTCATGTGAAATTGTCGCAGCCCCAGAAACGATTAAGCCAGCAACTACTGCTAGTATGGTGGCGAATGCTACTGCTGAAATAAAACCCATTAAGATATCACCACCAAGCGCATGAGAGAGATGAACCGCAGCCATATTGTTTCCACCAATAAGTTTGCCATCTAGAAAGTAATTAGGATCTGTGGATACAAAAATAATTGCTGCAAATCCAATGAGAATGGTTAGTAAATAGAAATAGCCCATTAAACTGGAGGCATATACGATAGATTTTCGAGCGGAGTCCATATCAGGCACGGTAAAAAGGCGCATTAAAATATGAGGTAAACCCAACAAACCAAACATCATTGATATCGAGATTGTTATCGCCTGTATTGGATCACTGAACAGACTTCCTGGCTGAACTATTTTAATTCCTCGAGGATGAACTTCAACGGCTTTCGCAAATAACTGGTTGAAATCAAAATTAACTAAAGACAACAATAAAATGCTCATCAAAGATACGCCAAACAGTAAAAGTAGAGCTTTCACTATTTGCACCCATGTGGTTGCTAACATGCCGCCAAAGGTGACGTAAACAATTACCAATACACCAACCAAAACAACTGCCCACTCGTATGGCAAGCCAAACAATAACTCAATTAATTTACCAGCACCTACCATTTGGGCAATTAGATAAAATAGAATAACTGAAATTGAACCCATACTTGCCACCAAACGAACCGGCTTTTTTTGTAGTCTGTAGGTAACTACATCAATAAAAGTAAATCGCCCTAAATTACGGACTCGCTCGGACATTAAAAAGAGCATGATGGGCCAGCCAGATAACGCTCCAACGGCCAGTATTAGACCATCAAATCCGGCAATATAAATAAGGCCGCTAATTCCTAAGAAAGAAGCCGCTGACATGAAATCACCAGCGATTGCTGTACCATTTTGAAGAGGGCTAATATTTCCACCTGCGTTATAAAATGCTCCGCTAGAAGTAGTATGTTTTGATGCCCAGTAGCTAATCAGTAATGTAAAACACACGAAAACACAAAAGATAATAATAGCTGTTGAATTTATCGAACCTGAAATACTCGTGCTAACCTTCTCTCCTACCGCAAAGCTTTGCGATGACCACATTATTAATAAAAGACCAAGCAACTTTGAAACGAACTTAGGCATTTTTAGATACCTCCATACAGGTTTTTTTTAATAGTGGTTCAACATATTTTTTATTTAAATAAAGATAAACGAACTCTAAAAAAACCAAACTAACTATTACCACTACTGTGTATAAAATACCCCTTGGAATGCTGCTTCCGGTAGAAATAGGTTGAGCAAACCAGTGGCTATAAAAAGCGATCCCCCCAACGAAAAAAGCGTGACTTAATAACGTTAAAGTTGACAAAATAAAACGAATCTTATTGCGGGTATTTACTAGTAATTGAAATTTTTCCGACCCTACTATTTTTAGCGGTTCTCGGTTTTCAGAATCTATGAAGACATCAGGCATGGTTCCGCTTCCTAGTGAGTAAAGTTTAGGAGTAAATATTAATAGATATGGAACTCAGTAACCACCATTATTGCAGGGTGGTTACTGACGAAGTAAAGCGAATATTAGAAATTATATTCGGCAGTAACACCAAAAGTCTTCGGGTTACCAAAGTTGGCAAACGCGATTTGAGAACTACGTTGAGTATAAACATGAACTCTATACTCCTCATCCGTCAAATTTTTCATCCATGCTTTTACGGACCAGTCTTCGTTAGCAGAGGTCCAAGCGACAAAAGCGTCTATAATAGTATAATCAGGAATAACCGCAAGGTCGTTGTTATTTGGGTCATAAAAACTATCGTCCTGAAAACGGTAATTCAATTTACTCGTTATAAATCCGTTTTCTCCCATGTCATAATTATGTCGAATATAAAAACTCAACATATTTTCGGGTGCCTGCCTTAGTTGGTTGCCTGAAAAATCTGGTATACAGCCATCTGCTGGATCATTACTCACAGCTGTCGAATTAGCAGGGCATGCGCCTGTCCCCCCCCCCGGTGCTAAATTGGCGACGTTGGGACTAAAGTTCTTATAGGTAGCATCTAGATAAGCATAGCTTCCGCCAATTTCTAAATTATCAGTTAGTAGCCAAGTTACTTCTAGCTCTAGCCCAAATATTTCTGCAGAAGCCGCATTTTCAGTTATGAACTCCCCAAATGGATTGGTTGGATTATCTGCTAGTTGAGCAAAACGCGTCACCTGTAAATCTTCATAATCTGTGAAGAATAATGACCCATTAATGCGCAGCGTATTGTCTAAAATGGTGGACTTGAATCCCCACTCATAATTAGTCGCAGTTTCCTCATTAAAAGAATTTAGCGCTCTTGTGGGCGTTGACGGAGAGCCAATGAACCCCCCACTTTTAAACCCATTAGAAATACTAAAGTAGGTCATTGTGTCTTCTGACAGTTTCCAGTTGACTACTACACGACCAGAAATATTGTCCCAATCATCTTTTCCAGAAACATCAAAATTTTCTTGGATAAAAACGGGGACTGGTACTAACCCTTGGTCAATTATACCTTGAAATCGAACATCTTTTTCCTCATATGAATAACGCAAACCACCCGTTATTGAGATATCATCTGACATATCATAGGTTGCTTGACCGTACACCGCCCAACTTGTGCTATCGTTTTCCTGAACTGAACTATTAAGAATTAGTGCATCGGGAAATTGAACCGCACCATCAGGGTATACAACATCGAGAATATTCCCTCCACAATTCGGAATACAGAAAGTTTCAGTTCTATTGATTTCTTCCAAACTGTAGAAAATGCCAGCAACCCAATCTAGTTTTTTGTCTCCAGAGGAAACGAAACGAAGTTCTTGTGTAAACTGTTCAGTGTCTTCAATGGCGCTATCGGTAACATCGCGACGAAAACCATTTTCAGGAGGGATTGTAGGGTTGCCTCCTGAAGGCGCGGGCAAACCTTCTGAATCTTCCGCCCAATCAAAATCACTCGTTCTTAACGAGGTGATGGAGCTAAAAGTAAAACTTTCTCTATCCCAATCGACTCTGATGGCATAGCCTTCTACTTCACGTTTGGTAAAACCAATTTCATCGTTTGCCGCCAAATAAGGATTACTATCAACTCCGCCTATACCAAATGCCTCTCCCACTGCGATAGGATTATTTGCATCATTCGCTGTCGAATCTCCCGCAGAACCCACTGGTTTACGAAACGTATCACCAATATCGTCGTCTGCTCCGTCAATTGTAAATAAAACCTCCAAATTTTCACTTGGCCGCCAAACTAGTTGGCCGCGCCACGCCAATGTATCTTTGGTATCGTGAATTTTACCATCATGAACATTAGTGATATGGCCGTCATAGTTTCGCTGACTAAATGAAAGCTTGCCAAGCCAGTTTTCTGACAAAGCACCACTGACCATTGCGCCATAATCAAATGTGCCAAATTCGCCGGCAGTAACACGTACTCGTCCGCTAAAGTCTTCCGTTGGTTTGGATGTCACAAAATTAACTGAGCCACCAATAGAATTTTTACCGTATAAAGTACCCTGAGGCCCTCTTAAAACTTCAACCCGTTCAAGATCAAAAATATCGAAAACTTGTGCTGTTCGCGCTGAAATGTAGATATCGTCTACGGATATTACGGTGGAATCTGAGGCCGCAGCACCATCCTCTTTTGTACCAATACCTCGAATTGCAATTTCTGGTTGGCCAACACTAAAAGCGGAATAAACAAGCCCGGGGGTTTGCGCTGCAATATCTTCTACACTAGACATGCCATCTTCTCTAAGCTTATCGCCGTAAAATGCAGAAATTGCCAGAGGAACGTCTTGCAAGTTTTCACTTCTTTTTTGTGCAGTGATAATGACTGTATTGATACCTTTCTTTTCTTCAGATTCACTATCTTCTTCCGCGAAAACCTGACCGCTTAGTGCGGCACTAACTGCAAGCGCTAGTATGAGAGGCTTACCTATTGATCCCAATTGATACATGTGGTTGTGCTGTTTCATTATTGTTGGCCCTTTATTCGTTTATGATGGATGGAGAGTGTGCCCGCGTATTCTTATGATACTTACTACAATACCGACCATCGAATAAGTGTATCTAATTTTCTAGTGTTTTGGCATCATCAATACTGATGATATTTTGAAGGATGGGGAATTAGAGCTTAAATAAAAGCTCTGAGCGGCTGTGAACATCTGATTTTTGATATATTTTACGAATGTGGGTACGGAGTGTGGTAATGGATATATCTAAACAGCTAGCCATAATTTTGTCAGGCAGACCTCTACGGATTAAATCAATGACTTGTTGTTCCTTTTGTGTGAAATTATACAATGCTCTACAAGGCTGACAATCTGAACTCACAGGCATTTTTTGCAAACTTGGTATCAAACTATCTAACATCATTAGTTTGTTTTGATCAAACTCGTTTCTTTTTTTCGAGCGCCATAAACGAAAATCAAAACGTTGCTCCTTGCCAAAATAAATAAACAGATTAACGCCGAAGGTTAGGCCATCTTTTTGAAGAAAGTCATTATAGAACTCAGTTTTTGTTAGTTGCTTATGTGAAATTGCTTCACTTATTGAAACGGCGCGACGAAATTTCTTTAATTTATGGCTGATAGGATTGTGAAATTGGTAATAGTCTAAATAGCGGTTAATATTATCGGCGTCCATATTTTCGAAGGCAGGATCTGTGAAGCAATGATTATGTTTATCCCATGCAAAAGAAGCGGCATAATCTGCACCGCAAAGACGCATTAATTGACGAGTAATTGCTTGTCGACTATTTTGACTGCAATCACTCTGTTGGATTAACCCGACGGTATCTACCAGTGAACTTAGTTCTTTTTGTGCGATATACATATAACAATCTAACCGTTTTTCTCTTCTTACTGTACTTTTGTAGCATTTATTAAGCCGCGAATCAAATCCTTATGTTTTTTTAGCATAAAAAAGTATGCATATTGGCCACTTTCGCCGCTCATTCTAATCTGAAAAAGAGTGTATAAACTTTTAGTTGTCCGATAGATTGTCAAATAATTTTTCCATTAAACTGTTCAGCGTTTCTAACTCGGACTGGTTAAACCCCTCGAACAAAGAATTAAAAAGCTTAGTTGTTCTAGCCAAAACTAAATCTACTTTTTGCAAACCAAATTCTGAAATTGTTACCACAGAAACACGGCCATCATTTTCTCTCGGTTTTATTATCACCATGCCGCCCGACTGCATTTTATAGACCGTTTTTGTGATGGTGGGAAGACGCCCTACAGCATGGGTTGCGATCTCGGTGATGCTTTGAGTGCCATTTTGCTTGAGCAGCATACAAATCCGCCAAATGGTAATATTCATATCGTACTTTTTAAGAATGACCTCCATTTTGTGGGAGTACTTATTCGTTAATCTTGAGGTCCAATAAAAGGGGAACTGCCGAAAATCGAACATTTCACTGCTAGGTAAAAACTCAGCCAAATTGTTGGGTGGAGTACTCATACATCATTCTCGCTTAGTTCAATTAAGCCGACCATAAGATAAGAATACTATAACCGACTTTACTCTTGAAATGAAATATTCAATTGAAATATTACTTGATTATTCAAGTGAATATTAACATAATACTCTTTCATAAATGAAGTTGAAGGACAGATTTCACGTTTTGACAACCTACGTTGAAAAATTTTCATTAGGTGGCGATTACCTGAAAGTAGCCGTTAAGGATACGATTGATGTAGCCGGGTTTTCGACTCGAGCGGGCAGTAAATCATTATTGAATACTTTGCCTGCGTCGCAAAATGCGGAGGTTGTAGATGCAATACTCGATGCGAAATGCCATTTGATTGGAAAATTGAACATGCATGAATTCGCTTATGGCATGACCGGTATTAATCCTTGGACGGGTACGCCAAAAAATATTTTGTTTCCAAAATATATAGTTGGCGGCTCTTCGAGCGGTTCTGCAGTAGCAGTTGCAGAAGGAAGTGCAGACTTTACTTTAGGAACCGACACCGGGGGTTCGATTCGAGTCCCAGCCGCTTGCTGTGGTGTTTATGGACTTAAGCCGACTTTTGGACGTATCAGCAGAAAAGGTGTACTACCAAATGAATCTTCTCTTGATTGCGTTGGACCGTTAGCTGCATCAGCTCAAATGCTGGAAGAGGCGATGGTTATTATTGATCAGAATTTTACTCCAACTCGGTTGCGTAAAGATATCAAGTTTGGTTGGTTGTCCGTTTCAGTTTCCGATGAGATCAGTGAGTTGTGTACTCAAACACTATTGAAGCTAGAAATCGAATATCAAAACATGACTTTGACTTTAATGAAGCAAGCATTTGACGCTGCAATGACCCTTATCGATCACGAAGCTTGGATAGCCTATGGACAATACGTTGAGTCGGGAAACATCGGAGAGGATGTGGCAAGCAGGTTGTTAAAAGCACAAAAAACTAACTCAAAATCCGTTGTTGACGCATTCAAAGTACAACAAAAATTTATTGCGGAAGTCGATCAACTACTGAGTGAGGTAGATGTACTATTATTACCTACTCTACCTGCTTTGCCGTTGACAATTGAAGAGGCTACTAAGGGCAAAACAGATTTAAAAATAAGCACTTTGGTAAGACCTTTTAATTTGTCGGGGCACCCCGCTTTGACCATTCCCGTCCATGCGCGAGCAAAAAACAATGAACTAATTGACTATCCAGTCGGACTGCAGCTTGTCGCGGCTAAAGGACGGGATGAATTGCTATGCGCAGTGGCAAAAAAATGGGACAAACAGCTAAATAACCACAACAATGTTTCGGAGAAAAGATATGGCTAGTTACAAAATTGACAAATCTCAGTGGGGTGGGGAAGAAAAGTTTGACGCTCTAACGGCGGATATAAAAAAGCGACGAAATGAATTTGATAAGCAGGGTTTTATCTCTCAAGACATTATTGATCAGTTTAAGGAAATCGGTATCTATCGGGCTTTTACCCCTGAGCAATTTGGTGGGGAAAACAAAACGCCAATGGAGTTTCTATCCGCAGTTGAAGAAATTTCTAAAGCAGACGGTTCCGCAGGCTGGGTTGCTAGTTTTGGGGTAAGCCCTGCTTATTTAGCATCACTTCCTCTAGACACAATTAAAGAGGTTTGGAAAGACACACCCGATGTTGTATTCGCAGGTGGTATTTTTCCACCACAACCCGCTGAGCGTGTTAGCGGAGGCTTTAGGGTCAATGGTTGTTGGCAATTTGGAAGTGGTTCAATGGGGGCGACGGTTTTAGGTGTTGGTATTCTTCCTGAAGATGGCGGTGCATTACCAAGAATGGCCGTTCTCAAGCCGGAACAAGTCACCATTAATCAGGATAGCTGGGATGTTCACGGCATGATTGCTACCGGTAGTTTCGATCTACATGTCAAAGATGTGATTGTTGCGGAAGAGTGGACTTTTATTCGGGGAAGCAAGGCAACCTTGGATTCTCCTTTTTTCCGCTATCCGTCATTGTCTTTTGCTGCACAAGTGCTTTCCGTAACTTCAGCAGGAGTTGCTAGAACGGCACTAAATAGTGTTTACGATATGGCAGGGAATAGAAAATCGGTAACGGGCGCACCAGATATTGGCGACCGTAGCTATGTACGAATAGAAATTGCTAAAGCTGAGGCAAAATTAAGAGCATCAAGAGCTTTTTTCTACGAAGCAACTGAAGAGTTATGGGAAGCAATATTGAAAGATGGTACGCCACCGAAGCAGCTAGTTAATATGGTTCGATTAGCGACTAGCCATTTAACTCGAGAGTGTAGTGACGCCACAAGAGCGGCTTATCAACTGGCAGGAATGACAAGTACCTATTGCAATCATCCGCTCTCCCGTTGCTTTAGAGATGTGCATATGGCAACTCAGCATGCGTTTATGGGAGAAATCACCTTTCAAAATGCGGGCGCTATGTTATTTGGCAATGATCCGTTACCTGGTTACTTATAAGTTGCAATGAATAAAACAAATTTAATTTAATTGGAGAATAAATATGAGTGAATCGACTACCCACAGAGCGTTATTTTGTATTGGAGTCAATCAAAATTTTATGGATTCACCGCAAGAGGAAATGGCTGATGTTTGGACTGCTTTTAGCGCAATGATGAAAGGTATTGCTGATCTACCGGGTGTTAACGTATTGGGAATAATGGACGATGATAGGTTGCAAGTGGGCCCTTCAACAAGTAGCCCATGGACGGCGTACATAATGGCGGACGTCCCCGATTTGGAAACTGTTATAAAAGGTTGTGATTTGTTTCGATCAACCCCCGTTGGGGATGGGACATACAAGCTTTGGAAATACTGCAAAGTTGAAGCTCGCATCGGTAGAGAATTAGTTGTTCCTGAGTAGTCTTTAAAATAGAGAGTTTGAAATAATGGATTTGACATCCCTTCAACAACGATTAAACGAACTAGAAAATGAAAAGTTAGTCCGAAAGTGTATGAATCAGTATATGCATCTATGCGATTTATTAGATGTAGATTTTGAGCTGTCTAAGCTGACCTCGCTATTTACAAAAGAAGCGGTATGGGAAGGCAAAGGTCAACGATATGGTGGAACGTTTGGACGGCATGAAGGACGAGAGGCAATTAGTCAGATGTTTGAAAAATATACTCGACCCCCAGCTCATTTCAATTTAAATGTGCACTATCTTTGCAACGAATTAATTGAGGTTGATGGAGCCGAGGCGAACGGATCTTGGGTATTGCTACAGCCTTCTACTTTCGCTGATGGCAATTCCCAATTAAGCAGCGCTAGAATTACTGCATCATTCAAATATGAAAATAATCAATGGCTAATTAATCATTTTCAAACAGAAAATATATTTAGTCGACCAGTTAAAGAACCTTGGGATAACTCTAAACCGTTACCCGTACCAGAATAGTATATCGCAGTTACAAATTAGAAGTTGGAGAGAACAATGAAACCAGAAACCAATTCAGATGCGAGCGATAGAGCTGCAAAAATGGTTTTAGCCGATCGCGTGCATAAGTCACTTTATTCAGATCCTGAAATATTTGAGGCAGAATTAGACAAGGTTTTTAATAACAGTTGGATTTGGCTTGGGCATGAAAGTGAGCTGCCTAAAGTTGGCGATTTTAAAACCGCACAAATTGGTCGGCAGCCAGTGATTATTTGTCGTGATCGCAAGAAGAATATTCACGTGATGGAAAATCGTTGCAAACATCGTGGTGCGACCGTTTGTGAAGGACACAAAGGTAATACGCGCGCATTCACGTGTCCTTATCACGGTTGGGGATATGGATTAGACGGTTCGTTAAGAGCGCTACCAAAACCAGAGGAATACGAAGGAATATTAGATAAGGCAGATTTTGGTTTACAAAAAATCCGTCACGAAAGCTATAACGGCATGATCTTCGCGACACTAAAAAAAGAGATGCAACCGCTTGATGAATTCTTGGGCGGCGCTAAAAAATGGATTGATCTGTTTATGAAGCAAGGTGGAGGTTATCCGATCAAAGCATTGGGTTATCACCGATTTAGATTTCCTGGTAATTGGAAAATTCAATTAGAAAATACCACCGATGCCTATCATTTTCCGATAGTACATAAGTCATTCGTAGCTTCAGTAGATGAAGCTACTGCTGAAGTTTTTGATTTCCTTGATGGCGATGGATGGGTTGAGGATTTAGGAAATGGACACAGCGTTATGGTCATGATCCCGGATTTGGTTGATCTTGAAGATAATCTGGAAGCTGATATTCCGGAACGATTTAACGATTTAGCAAAAGAACTTGAAGCTGAAGGTCATTCTCAACTGGAAATTAAACAAATGGTTCGCGCGGTTGGTGGTAGTGGTTTTAATTTAAATTTATTTCCTAACGTTGCCTGCTCGATGGCATTTTTCAGAGTACTTGCACCGGTTAGTGTGGACCAAACGGAAATACACCATGTTGCTCTTGGTGGCGATGGCGCTCCAGAAGTATTTAATCAAATGCGCTTAAGATTACACGAACATTTTCAAGGACCAATGGGATTCGGAACCCCTGATGATGGAGAGGCGTGGGAGCGAGTACAGCGAGGTTCACTATCAGGATCTGACGGTTGGATCATGCTAAATCGCGGGATGGGAAAGTTAAACACATCGAATGAAGGAAACATTAAAGGTGCAGTTTGTTCGGAAACAGGCATGCGTGCGGCGTACCAACAGTATAAAAAACAAATGAGTGCTTAACATACATTAAGAATTTAGTGAAAAGATTGGTAAAACCTGTTACAAGAAGAGAGTTTTAAATGATATTAAATACAGAATTATACACTCAAGTCAGTGCATTTATTAGTATGGAAGCTGATATGCTAGATCATAAGGAATACCAACAATGGTTAGATTTATGGACCGAATCAGGGTTATATATAATTCCCGTAAACGCCCACGACGAGGATTACAAAAATAGCCTGAATATTGCTTACGACGATTCAAAAATGCGAAAAATGCGGGTTGAACGACTATTAAGTGGTTACGCTGTTTCAACCAAAGAAGCAAAGATGACCGTTAGAACCTTGTCGCGTATTCGTATTATGCAAGAAAGCGAACAAGAGATATTGGTGCGATGTGTTTATTGTCTTTTCGAGAATAAAAAAAATGATCTACGCAGCTTTCCTGCTGAGGTAGAGTACAAATTACGGCGAGATAATTCTGGGTTTAAAATTGAACAGAAGGTCGTGAAAATACTAAAAGCAGATGAATACCTTACAACCATCGCTTATTTATTTTAGGAATAAAAAATGTCATCAGTTGCCGTTATTACCGGAGCCGCTCAAGGGTTAGGACAGTTTATCGCAAAACGGTTATTTGAATCGGATTATTCTGTCGTAGTAACAGATACCAATTTCGACGGTGCAGAGAAAGTTGCTTTGGAGTTAGATCCGACCGGACAAAAAGCAGTGTCACTAGAACTAGATGTATTAAAAAAAGATGATTTTAAAAAAGTGTTGCAAAAAACAAAAAACAAGTTTGGTAAGTGCGATCTGCTGATAAATAATGCCGCTTTAACACCTACTACACCAGTCTTGGAAATTTCTGCTGAAGAATTTAATCAAGTTATTAATATTAATCTACGCGGCACATTTTTTGGATGCCAAGTATTTGGTGAATATTTCGCAAAAAATAATTATGGCCGAATAATTAATTTGGCGTCTTTAGCTGGGCAA
>Ga0256847_1001318_pt1 | contig 12907 bp, 10 predicted proteins | sample TeddybearmetaG_FD_189099 | JGI IMG/M metagenome (GOLD analysis project Ga0256847, IMG submission 189099) | Hydrothermal vent microbial communities from East Pacific Rise, Pacific Ocean - Teddybear | ecosystem: Environmental > Aquatic > Marine > Hydrothermal vents | place: Pacific Ocean: East... | reverse complement strand
AGCGCCGGCATATGCGGCGAAACGGCGCGTCCGTTACACCCGCCATAGGCGCCAGAACGAGGGGACTGGAAAGGGTGTACGGCCCGATTTTTAGTGGTGCGATCTCCATAAGGAGATTCTACTTGATGCCGTCTACTTAAAGTCATCCATCGCGCAGCGCAATTGTCCATCGGTCTGGCGGTAGCAAATATCGACCTTGTAACCGGACGCATCAATCGAGGGTGACTTGATTGTGATGATCGCGTTGAACGTATTGTCGGGCTCAACGAGTTTTCGTGGATCGAGGTCTGCCGCGAGATACTCGACCGGATCCAGAAGCTTGCTACCAACGGGCTCTAAGAACCTATCTGTTAGCGATATATTGACCAGCGGGTAGGGCATTGCTTGATCAGAGTTATTGCGTATTCGCGACTGCACAGTGAGGTTTTCTTCTCCCTCCTGTACTTCGATCTGGTCATTGGAGACCTCGACTCTCCATCCCGTCACATCCCAGGCTGGTTGCACCGGTTGACCGAGTGCCCGATAGACTTGTCCTACGGTGCGGCTAAACGCCGGCATGGTTGCCAGAGACTCTCTGGACTGATGCATGATTTGAATGACAAACAGCAATGACAGAACCACAACGCCGGCGATCATGCCGAGGCGGCGTCCGCTCGACTGAGCGGATTTCTCCGCCTCGCTGTTGCGGGCTAGGTCAGCGATTTCTCTAGCCGCTGCAACGTCGGCAGCCAACTTTTTTTGGTCCATCGCTGAGCGGACGATTTCGCCTTCCATAATGATGGTCTCAAAACCCGAGTCATCGCTAGAGCTCGAGTCATCGACAAACTGATCGGCGTCTGAGCCGGCTTCGTCATCAGCTAAGTTAGCTCTTCCTTCGCGAGCCTTCTTTTCAGCGTCTTTTTCCGGAATGACAATGGTCGACGCAAATCCATCTTCGTCTTCGATAGCCAATGCCATCAGGTCCTGATCGATCTGCATATTGACGGTTTGCTCTGCTTCGCTCAGCGGCGCGACATAGTGACTGCCGGAAGCTTCATCAGAATCGTCCTTAGAGACCTGATCGTCTGCCGCGTCGACGCTTTGCTCCAACTCGGCAAGTTCGTCTTCTATCGTGTGGCTTTCCACGACCGGCTCATTGACAAGTTCTACGGAGTCGTCGTCCGTGCCCTCTTCATCGTCGCTGTTGCCCCATTGTGAAATGACATCCTCGAGGTCGGGCCCGTCGTCCAGCTCTTGCTCAGCTTGCTCGTCGGCTTCGTCTTCTGCCTCGACGGTGTCCGCGGACTCGTCGTCCGAAGTGGTGTTCAGTTCTTCTTCAAAAACCGTGGACTCGGAGAACTCGAGGTCATCGGCGACCTTATTGATACCGCTCAGATCGATGCCCATTGCTTCGGCTTGCAGGGCGAACTGAGTATTCATATCCATCGGTTGATCGTCAGCCGGTGTTTCGACAATAGGCTCTTCCAATTCTTCGGCTGGCTCGGTTTCTTCCGCAGGCTCGAGTGGTGCGCTGACTTCGGCAACCAGGTCTTGAAACTCGCCGAGTATGTCCGTCCATTCGTCGGGTTCGCTCAGCGCGAGATCTGTCTGAACATCCTCGGTAAATGGTGCAGGGGAGTCATCTTCGGTCTCCGCTGCAGAGCTGGGCTGCGGCTCTGCTACGTGGCGCGACTCATCGGCGTTATCGAAGTCTTCCGGCAACGGTGTGTTGTCGTCGAATCGCAGTTCGTCGACGTAGGTCCTGTTCGGGACCGCGTCCTCGAATATTTCCGGCGAATCGACGACCTCAGGTGTCGCGGTCAGAAATTGGTCTATCGGTGTCGGGTTGTCATCCAGAAACTCGTCGACGGAATCGAGCATGGCAGCAGAGCTTGCGTCGTCGTCGCCAGCGGCGGGCATCGCTGCATCCTGTTCGTCGAGTACGCGCCACTCGACGCCCGTATCCTCGATCCGAATGTCGGAGCCTGCGAGTTCGTCGAGCGTTTTCAGCAGTGCAGCGCTTTGTTCTGCCGAAATGGCTTTCGGTAGACCGCTGTCTGTTTCAATAATCTCGGGGGTGAGCTCTGGCAGCTCGGCGTCAGGCGCTGTCGCGACCGGCTGTTTGGGCATCTGTTCGGATAAAAACGCGAGGGCATTGAACGGGTTACCGCAGCCACCACAGCGAACTTTACCCGCGGCCTGTTTCAAGACGTCGGCGGTTACTTTGAATGCAATTTCGCAGTCGGGGCATTGGGTATACATTGAAATATCTTCTGGACGCGCGTATCCGCTAATCCGCTCTCCGTTTTCCTGTCAATCTCGACCACATCTGGCCGTCCTGCTCTTTGAACGCGGGTTCATCAAACTCGATCCAACGCTCGTAAGCTGCCATTACGTCATCGGCTTGTTCACATAATACGCCGGACAATGCCAGCATACCTCGCCCTCTGAGCGTTAATGTGATGGATTCGGCAAACTGAACAAGTGGTCCGGCGAGAATGTTGGCTACAACGACATCGAATTGCCCGTCTATTTCGTCCGCGGAGGCCATTATCTGCAGGTTTTCGGCGACATAATTGGTCTGGGCGTTTTGGCGGGTAGCGATAAGCGCCTGCGGATCGATATCCATGCCGGTCGCTGACGCGCAGCCGAGTTTCAGGCCGGCGATCGCCAGAATGCCTGATCCGCAGCCATAATCGAGGAGTGTGCGACCTTCAAGTTGCAGTCCGTCGAGCCACTCGAGGCACATCGCTGTTGTTGGATGGGTGCCGGTGCCGAAGGCGAGACCGGGGTCTAGATGGATAACGACTGAGTCGTCGTCGGGAATCGGGGTACCGGTTGGGTATATCCAAAGGCGTCGCCCAAACTGCATCGGGCCAAAGTCTTTGAGCCACTCACGTTCCCAAACTCTATCCTCAAGCACTTCGATGCGATGCGCCGGCAATTGTTGCAGGTCGAATTTATCGAGCAATGCCGCTTGTAGCCGGTGCAGATCGATGTCGGCTGAAAACAGTCCTGTAATTGTTGTGTCGGTCCAAAGCGGCGTCTCGCCAGGACCGGGCTCGAGCACGGGATCGTCTCCGGCGTCCATCAGCGTGACGGAACTGGCACCGAAACGCTCGAAGATTTCTTCGACGGCCGCGGTTTCCAGCGCGTCCAAATTCATTACAAACTGACGCCATATCACGGTCGTTGAGCTCCCGATCAGGTAAGGCCGAGGCGCTTCTCGAGGTAGTGAATATCCGTGCCGCCTGCTTGAAACGCAGCGTGCTGAAAGATTTCCTGGTGCAGCGGAATGTTGGTCTTAATGCCTTCTATGACCACTTCACTCAACGCATTTCGCATTCTTGCGAAAGCCGCTTCGCGTGATTCACCGTGCGCAATTATCTTGCCGATCATCGAGTCGTAATACGGTGGCACTTTGTAGCCACTGTAAATATGGCTTTCGACTCGTATGCCGGGTCCGCCGGGCGGATGCCACAACGTCACGAGACCGGGTGAGGGCATAAAGTTTTTCGGATCTTCTGCATTGACCCGACATTCGATTGCATGCCCCTGAAACCGAATGTCATCCTGGGTGTAGGTTAATTGCTCGCCACTGGCAATTCGCAATTGCTCGCGAACGATATCGACACCTGTGATCATTTCCGTGACTGGGTGCTCGACCTGCAATCGCGTATTCATTTCGATGAAATAGAATTCGTCATCTTGGTATAAAAACTCAAACGTACCGGCGCTTCGGTAGCCCATGTCTTTGCATGCTTGCACACAGCGCGCACCGATTCGGTCACGTTGTTCGTCCGTAATGCCCGGTGCCGGTGCCTCTTCAATGACCTTCTGGTGGCGTCGCTGCATCGAGCAGTCACGCTCGCCAAGGTGAATCGCGTTGCCGTGATTATCGGCGAGAACCTGGAACTCAACGTGGCGAGGCTCCTCCAGGAATTTTTCCATATAGACGACGTCGTTGTTGAATGCCGCTCTTGCCTCCGCTTTGGTCACGGTGATGGCCGCAACCAACGACGCTTCAGTGTGCACGACACGCATGCCACGTCCACCGCCGCCGCCGGATGCTTTGATGATGATCGGGTAGCCGATCTCGCGAGCGACCCGCATGTTTTCGTCAGGGTCTTCGCCGAGTGGGCCGTCTGAACCTGGCACACAAGGTACGCCTGCTTCTTGCATCGCGGCGATGGCCGACACTTTGTCGCCCATCAAGCGAATGGCATCGGATTTCGGTCCAATAAAGGCGAAGCCGCTGGACTCAACGCGTTCGGCAAAATCGGCGTTTTCCGAAAGGAAGCCGTAGCCGGGATGAATGCCGGACGCGTCGGTGACCTCTGCCGCGCTGATGATGGCGGGCATGTTCAGGTAGCTGTCGATCGATTGAGGTGGGCCGATACAAACCGTTTCGTCGGCAAGCAATACATGCTTCAGATTGGTGTCAGCTGTCGAATGTACGGCGACCGTTTTGATGCCCATTTCACGGCACGCACGCAGTATGCGCAGCGCGATTTCGCCGCGATTCGCTATTACGATTTTTTCAAGCATCGGGTGGCCTGCCTAATCGTTCTGGCGTTGATCAATAACGATCATCGTCTGCCCGAACTCGACGGGTTCGCCGTTTTGCAGGCGAATTGACTTCACTGAGCCCGAAACGTCGGCTTCGATCTGATTCATCATCTTCATGGCTTCGATGATGCACAGCGTATCGCCTTCGTTAACGCGATCGCCGACCTGAACAAAGGGTGCAGCGCCGGGCGATGATGCGTTGTAAAACGTCCCGACCATCGGGGCGGTAACTTCGTAGCCGTCTTCTTCGGCCTCTGCGGGCGCAGCGGCCGGTGCTGTTGCAGGCGTTGCTACAGCCGGTGCAGCGGCAATCGGTGCCACCATGGGCGCTGCCATGGGTGCGGCCATCATTGGGGCGTTGGGCGAGTAGCGACTGATGCGAACGGATTCTTCGCCTTCAGTAATTTCGATCTCGGCTATGCCCGACTCGTCCAACAACTCGATTAGTTTTTTTACTTTTCTTATGTCCATTATTTTTCCTCAGCCGTTGCTGACGTGCTGATGCGCGGCTTGTAAGGCGAGTTCGTAACCGAATGCGCCGAAACCGAACAGGCAGCTGTTCGCGATGTCACTGAAATAACTTTTGTGCCGAAACGCTTCCCGCGCAAATGTATTGCTAAGGTGAATTTCGATAAACGGAATCTGAACAGCCAGGAAAGCGTCGCGCAATGCAACGCTTGTGTGCGTAAAGCCACCCGGGTTCAGGATGATAAATTCAACGCTGTCGGTTGCGGCCTGTTGGACCGTGTCGATGAGCTCGTGCTCGGCATTGCTTTGAAAGCAGGCCAGTTCATGTCCGAGCTCTGCCGCAACCTCAACACAGCGTTTTTCGATATCGGCCAGGCGAGTTGCGCCATAGACATCGGGTTCACGCGAACCGAGCAGGTTCAGGTTGGGGCCGTTTACTAGCAAAAAGGAGGACATTTGTGGGTGTTCGCAGCCGGATAGCCGAAGATGGCGACAATTCTAACCCTTTCTCGGGATTTGGCTACTACTTTCGTGCAGCTACATTCGATCCAGCGCGGTCCGAGCCTCGTCTTTGGATATCTCAGCACGATCAAGCCGCGTCATGACATCGACGATTTCGTCCAGATGCCGCTGGTGAAGTTCGCCGATATACGCGCTCAATAGTTCGCCGTCGGAGGCAACAAACATAGTAAACGGCAGGCCGACAAATTCCACACCCGACGATTCGGCTACGGCCATTGCGGCTTGCTCGCCGACTAGTATCGGATAATTAAATTCAGCGGTCTCTGCGTAGCGCGCTACTGCTTCGCGAAAATCGACGGCGATACCGATCACCTGAAAGCCATTGCCACTTTGCTCGTCCTGAAACGCCTTCAATAATGGAATTTCGCGACGGCAGGGCGCACACCAGGTCGCCCAAAAATTGATGATGCGATTCTTACCGGCCCACTCCGAAAATTCGCGTTCGGTCCCTGATATATCGGGTAAGGAGAATGCGGGGTGGGTTACAACCTCAAGCGGTGCAGGTTGTTGCAGACCTTGAGTTGTTGGCGTCGCTTCTTTTATAGCGATGGGTGCGGCATAAAACAACGCGCCGGCCATCAACGCAACCAGCGCTGCTGCGAAAATCAAAAACACACGTGACACGGACGGATTCCTGTTATTGGGCGAGCTGAGCCGACATGCTATCTGAAACCGAGAATGCCTGCCGAACATGAGCAGCAAAGGCAGCGGCCTTCATATACCCAACAACCTCATAGCCTTGCCGCTGTGAGCCGTCCGCAGCGAAGAAGATAATCGTCGGTGGCCCGAATACGCCGAAGCGGTTTAACAGAGCCTGATCGTCGTCATTATTTTTTGTGACGTCGGCTTGCAGCCACACGGTATTGGACAGCGCGGCTTGGACATTGCTGTCCGAAAACGTGTACTCCTCCATTTCGATGCAGGAGACGCACCAGTCAGCGTAGAAGTCGAGCAGCACGGTCTTGCCCTGCGCCGATGCCGCTGCAATTTTCCTGTCCAGATCATCGACTGTCTTGATGCGCTGAAACGGCAGTTCGTGTTGCGCTTCGACCATCGCAACGCCGCCACTACCGAGGTTCACGCTAGCCAGTGGTTTCAGCGGATTGCTGCCACCGGTCAACGCGCCCAGCAATAAAATGACACCGTAGACAATGGTGAGAAATCCGAAGCCTTTGCCCAGTTTCTGTCCGACGGATGAATCGGCGGTCAGCGTTGTCAGACCGCCCATGAAAACGCCGGACATGAAAATCAACACGGCCCACAGAAACATCGTGACGGTACCGGGCATTATTCGGGACAGCATCCAGATGGCAAGACCGAGCATCATGAAGCCGAAGGTGTTCTTTACGGCGTTCATCCAGCCGCCGGCTTTGGGTAGCAGTTTTCCTTGTGCAGCGCCGACGGCCAACAGCGGTGCGCCCATACCAAGACTCATCGCGAACAACGCGCTACCGCCTCGCAGCATGTCGCCGGTCTGAGCGATGACCGTGAGCGCGGCGATAAGTGCGGGCGCGACACAAGCTGTAACTATTAACGATGACAACGCGCCCATGACAAATGCGCCAATCATCGTGCCGCTTTTTTGACTGCCGCTAACGCCCGATAGTTTGCTCTGCAGCGCGCTTGGCATTTGTAGGTCGTAGGCGCCGAACATGCCGAGCGCGAGCACCACAAACAAACCGGCAAAAAGAATGAGAATCCACGGTTGATTAAAGGTTGCCTGCAGTTGCAATCCGGCGGCCGCCGCAGCGACTCCGGCAGCCGTGTAAACAATGGCCATGCCGAGTACATAGCTTAGCGCGAGCGTGAAGCCGCGCATTGGACTAACGTTGTCACCGTCGCCGGCGATAATTCCGGACAGGATAGGGACCATCGGTAGGACGCAAGGCGTAAACGCCAATGCGAGGCCGGCGAGGAAGAACAAACCCGCAGCGACCCATATGCTTTTGCCCGTAATTATCTGGGCCAGGCGCGCTTGTTCCGAGACCGGTGCATCGGCTGCTCTTAACGCCGCAAGATCAGATACCGCGGTTGCCTCTGGAAGGCTGACCGTGAAGACACGTGTTTGCGGCATGTAACACAAACCGCCATCGGCACAGCCCTGATACTTAACCTCGATCTCGAGGTCCATCGCTTGCGGTGTTGCTCGCGCAATACCGACCGATGCAATGATGCTGTCGTGATAGACCTCCATTTCACCGAAGGACTCATCGACTTTTATCTCGCCCGCAGGTAAGTCGGGTTTTCCGGTTACGGCTGTTGCGCTCAAAGAGCGAACCGAAATTTTATCTTTATAAATGTAATAGCCCGGAACAATACGAATGCCGAGCTCTACCGTGTTGCCGTCAACGACGAAGACATCGGGGAAGAAGACTTCATCAACCGGCGGGAATTCGTGGCTTGCCGTAGCGCTATTGCCAAGGTCGCCAAGCTGCAGCTTGGCTTGAATGCCGGACGGGGCTTTCAACTGAACGGTCTCGACCCAAGTCTGCGGCATGTAGCAGTAACCGGAATCGAGGCAACCGCGACTATCGATCGTTAGCGCCAGCGAGGACGGCTTGTCACCGCTGAATGTGTAGGGAATGCGTACAAAGAAGCTGTCGCGGTACACGACCTGTTCGCCAAAAAACTCGTCGGTGTGAACTTCGCCAGCCGGCAGTTCCGGCGTGCCGAGTGTTATTGCTGCTGTATCGGTGGAGAACTTGAACTCGTCGCGATATAAGTAGGCGCCGTCTGCAACGGCCCAGTCGATCTCCAATGCATCGCCAGCATCAAATACGACGTAGTGAAACACGTCCTTGGGCGGCAACGGGCCCTCATCGGCTGCGCCTGAGCTTAAAGCGATAGAAAGGCTCGCGATCGCTAGAAGTATTTTGTGAATCAGTGTCATAGATAGTCTCAGGGAACGTACGTGTCACTTAGGACCCGTCCGGGAAGGTGATTGTTACGCCAAAATGAGCATTTGTCATCGACTCAGGTCCGGTTTCTTATGCTTTAAGAGCATCAATGCACTTGAAATCCTTCGCGCTGTGACTATTATTAGCACTCCTTGCGACCGAGTGCTAACAAACACGGTCGGGAAAACCGTCGTAAGTCGGTTATAAATCAATAGTTTACAGGAGAAAAGCACCATGAAGATGCGTCCGCTTCATGATCGGGTCATTGTTAAGCGCATGGAAGAAGAGCGCACATCGCCCGGCGGAATCGTCATTCCTGACGCTGCCACAGAAAAGCCCATTAAAGGCGAAGTTGTAGCTGCAGGTAACGGCAAAATCCTCGAGAACGGCGAAGTTCGCGCTCTCGATGTCAAAGTTGGTGACCAGGTCCTTTTCGGCAAGTACGCCGGAACAGAGGTCAAGGTCGAAGGTGAAGAACTGCTCGTGATGAAGGAAGACGACATCATGGCGGTAATCGAAGCTTAATTAAGGAACACTAAGATGGCTGCTAAAGAAGTACGATTTGGCGATGACGCACGGCAGAAGATGTTTGCCGGCGTGAACGTTTTGGCAAATGCGGTAAAAGTGACCCTGGGTCCTAAAGGCCGTAACGTCGTGCTCGATAAGAGCTTTGGCGCACCGACTGTCACCAAAGATGGTGTATCGGTTGCTAAAGAGATCGAGCTTGACGACAAGTTTGAAAACATGGGTGCACAGATGGTGAAGGAAGTTGCTTCACAGACATCTGACATCGCGGGTGACGGAACAACAACGGCGACAGTTCTTGCGCAGGCTATCCTGCGCGAAGGCCTGAAATCAGTTGCTGCCGGCATGAACCCGATGGATCTTAAGCGTGGTATCGACAAAGCATCCGCTGCGATGGTTGCACAGCTGCAAAAGCTGTCCAAACCTTGCGAAGATGAGAAAGCGATCTCACAGGTTGGCAGCATCTCTGCTAACTCAGATCCTGAAATCGGTGACATCATATCCAACGCCATGGACAAAGTTGGCAAGGAAGGCGTTATCACTGTTGAAGAAGGTTCCGGTCTGGCCAATGAGCTCGATGTCGTTGAAGGCATGCAGTTCGATCGTGGTTACTTGTCTCCTTACTTCATCAATGACGCGAACAGCCAGCAGGTTGGGCACGACAATCCATTGATTCTGTTGTACGACAAGAAGATCTCTAACATCCGCGATCTCCTGCCGGTACTCGAAGGCGTCGCAAAAGCAGGTCGTCCGCTGCTAATCATCTCAGAAGATGTTGAAGGCGAAGCACTCGCAACACTCGTTGTGAACAACATTCGCGGTATCGTGAAAGTTGCAGCGGTTAAAGCACCAGGCTTCGGCGATCGCCGCAAAGCGATGTTGCAGGACATCGCTGTTCTGACAGGCGGACAGGTAATCTCTGAAGAGGTTGGCCTTTCTCTCGAGAAGACAACGATCGAAGATCTTGGCGAAGCTAAGAAAGTTCAGATCACCAAAGAAGCGACAACCATTATCGACGGTGCGGGTAAAGCAGCTGACATTAAGGGTCGTGTTGAGCAGATTAACGCTGAGATTGAAGAGTCTTCGTCGGACTACGACAAAGAGAAACTGCAAGAGCGTGTTGCCAAGCTGTCTGGCGGTGTTGCCGTCATCAAGGTTGGTGCTGCCACTGAAATTGAGATGAAAGAAAAGAAAGCTCGCGTGGAAGATGCACTTCACGCTACTCGTGCGGCCGTCGAAGAAGGCGTTGTACCGGGTGGTGGTGTTGCGTTCATTCGTGCCGTTGCCGGTATCGCGAAGCTCGAAGGCGACAACGACGATCAGAATGTGGGTATCAACATTCTGAAACGTGCGGTTGAAGAGCCGCTTCGTCAGATCGTTCGTAACGCTGGCGGCGACGCAAGTGTTGTCCTGAACGCTGTTGCCCAAGGCAAGGGCAACTACGGATACAATGCTGCAACTGGCGAATACGGTGACATGATCGAAGCCGGTATTATTGATCCGACTAAAGTCACTCGCTTTGCTCTGCAAAACGCTGCGTCAGTATCTGGTCTGCTGCTCACAACCGAAGCAATGGTTGCTGATGCTCCGCAGGACGATGCTGGCGGCTCAGCGATGCCTGACATGGGCGGAATGGGTGGAATGGGAGGCATGGGCGGCATGATGTAAGCCCCCTGCAACTCAGCAAGATAAGAAAGCCCGGCGATTGCTATTACGATCGCCGGGCTTTTTTTTGTTCCTCTTATAGCGCAGCAAAAACACCGTACGTGCTATCTTTCACGGTCGATTATTTGGAAGAACGATGGACGATGCGCTATGGCTAATTCACGATGCTTCAAATCACTCATCCCGCTGCTGTTCGCCGCGCTTATTAGCGGCTGCGGTGACAAGCCGGATGCCGTGGCCACAGTACCGAAGTACAGCGCAGAAGCGTTCTTTGCTACGACCAGCTACGGCTTGGCCAGTGGACTGGCGTATTCCCCGGACAATTCACGGCTTCTCGTCCATTCGGATGAGACCGGCATCTTCAATGTTTATGCGCTTCCGGTGGACGGTGGCGAAGCCGTGGCGTTGACGGCGTCGGATTCGGACGCGATGTTCGCCGTCAGCTGGTTCCCCAATGACGAGCGTATTTTATTCACATTCGATAACGGCGGCGACGAGCTCAATCATGTCGTGGTCCGTGAACTGGACGGAAGCCTCAAAGATCTAACGCCCGGGGATGACATCAAATCGGCCTTCGCGGGTTGGAGCAGCGACCGTCAGAGTTTCTATTTGACATCGAATGAACGCGATCCAAAGAGTTTCGATTTGTATCGCTATGCAACAGGCGACTATGAGCGTGACCTGGTTTTCGAGAACCCGGGCTTCGCCCTCGGCGCAATTAGTGGGGATGGCCGGTGGCTGGCGTTGGTTAAGCCACGTACCAGCGCTGATTCGGATGTCTATGTTGTCGATACAACAATCGACAATCAGGAGCCCGTGCTGATTACGGAGCACGATGGAAATATTGCCTTCGATGTATACGATATCGCGCCGGACAATAAAACCCTCGTCTACGCGACGGACGAGCATGGGGAGTTTGGCCAGGCGTGGAGTCACGATCTGGAATCCGGCGAGCAGAGCGCTTTGGTCGTTGACGACTGGGATGTCAGCTACGTTAGCTACTCGCCTTCCGGAAAGTATCGGGTGGTTGGCGTAAACGCCGACGCACGTACCGAGGTCACAATTACAGACATCGAAACCGGTGAAGTCGTATCAATGCCTGAATTGCCCGCAGGCGACCTTCGGAATATTCGTTTCTCTGCTGACGGATCCAAGCTAGCGCTCATTGTGAATGCCGATAATTCGCCATCCAATATTCATGCGATCGACTTGGCGGCAGCCTCAGCGACGCAACTAACCAGTGCGCTGAATCCGGCGATTGACCCGGCACATTTGGTTGTCAGTGACGTGATCCGTTACCCCAGCTTCGATGGACTCGAAATTCCGTCAACTCTCTATAAGCCGCACGGCGCCAGTGCCGAAAATCCGGTTCCTGCACTGGTTTTGGTGCACGGTGGCCCGGGTGGCCAAACACGAACCGGCTATCGGGCGTTCGTCCAGCATCTTGTTAATCAAGGCTACGCCGTGCTGGGTGCCAACAACCGCGGATCATCCGGATACGGCAAGACGTTCTATCATTTGGACGACAAGCGCCATGGTGAAGAGGACCTGATGGACATCGTTTACGGCCGCACCTATCTGGAGTCTCTGGATTGGGTAGAAAAAGACAATATTGGAATCATTGGCGGGTCGTATGGTGGCTACATGGTCGCCGCCGCGCTCGCTTTTCAACCAGAGGTTTTTGACGTTGGTATCGATATTTTCGGCGTAACCAATTGGGAGCGTACTTTGGTCAGCATTCCACCCTGGTGGGAGTCGTTCAAGGAAGCGCTTTACGACGAGATGGGTGATCCTGAGACGGACGGCGAAAGACACCGACGCATATCGCCATTATTTCACGCTGATCAGATCGTGAAACCACTGCTCGTCATTCAAGGCGCAAACGATCCTCGAGTCCTGCAGGTCGAAAGTGATGAGCTCGTGGCCGCAGTCAAAGCGAATGAAGTGCCTGTTGTATACATCGTATTTCCTGATGAGGGGCACGGTTTTCGCAATAAGGAAAATCGTATCGCAGCGTCAGAGGCTTATGCGAAGTTTCTTGATACGCACCTGAAAGCGACAGCGGACTGATGACCTGAATGCCGCTGGTTGCGCACAATAATTTACCGGCGTTTCAACGCCTCCGTGATCGCGGTCAGCAGGTGTTGTCGGCGGAACGAGCGGAGCGTCAGGATATTCGCGAGCTGCACATTGGCTTCCTGAATATGATGCCCGACGCAGCATTGAAAGCGACGGAGCACCAGTTTATTCGTCTGGTTGGCGCCAGCAACCAGATAGCCCAG
>Ga0256847_1001317_pt1 | contig 12911 bp, 11 predicted proteins | sample TeddybearmetaG_FD_189099 | JGI IMG/M metagenome (GOLD analysis project Ga0256847, IMG submission 189099) | Hydrothermal vent microbial communities from East Pacific Rise, Pacific Ocean - Teddybear | ecosystem: Environmental > Aquatic > Marine > Hydrothermal vents | place: Pacific Ocean: East... | reverse complement strand
GGTTGATCATTTATCTGTTGATGAGATGCTTAATCGCTTGTCACCTGAGGAAAGAATCAGAGATTTATCACCGGATGAGATGCTCAAACACTTGTCACCGGACGAAATGCTTAAGCATCTGTCGCCTGAAGAAAGAATCAGAGATTTGTCGTCTGATGAAATGCTTAAGCATCTGTCGCCTGAAGAAAGAATCAAAGACTTGTCGCCTGAGGAAAGAATCAAAGATTTATCACCTAAAGAAAGACAACAAATGCTTGAGCTTTTGTCGAACAAATAAGCCAGTCATCCGTTGTGCAACAGGTGGAGCAAGGCGATAACGTACATCAAACATTTTGAATATTGCCCAACACGTGTTCTTGCCCAGAAAATTTCAGTACATAAGCGCCCTGCAACTGACTTCCCGCGCGCAGGCAAAACGGGTATAAACCGGCTCAGAGCGTCCATCGTGATAGATCGTTCCAAAATAATCGCCGACGGTGCAATCTGTGCTGGGGATTGCCGTCGTGGCGTGGGCAAAGGCCGCTAGTATTGAGAAAAGCCCAAAAACACCCCAATTAGCCGTATTTTCATTGTCGTTTCCTTATTCACTCAGTCATAACGCCAATTGCGCCAGATAGTGCATCGGTGTTTCAATAAAAGGTCGGTGTGACTGAAAAACCGCTCTGAAAACTACGCACCTGACGAGCCACAAACAGATCCCCTATCATTTGAAAATCACGCGACAAATAAAAATAGCAGCTTTATATAGCCTATTTTTCGAGAAAAAAGACTTGAAACCAGGTAAAAAAATTTTCTCAAAATCTAATTTTTAGTTAAACTAGTAGTTTATTGTTAGTTAACTATAATAAGAATAAATATAAAAATTATTTTTCTTTTTTTTATTTTTGTAATGTGACTTGTGTGGTGCATTGAGGAAAGCATAGGTAAGGGTAACTGCGCTTGCCTAGGTCTTACTAAATTTAACGACAATTAACCCGGCGCATAACCACGTCTTGTTTTGTTCATCGCCGAAGTAGCAGAAGGCAATCTCCATGTATGCGAAAAAAGTCACAAAAAAAGCTTGCATAAATCATTTTCCGACATATAATACGAATCATTCTCATTTGCATTATAAGCAGTGTTCATGGAACCAACGATGATCAAACAAAAATTGCTCGATCTATTTGAAGACTTACTGTCGCATGACGGTTACGGGGATTTGAAAGTAGAAGTCAAAATCCTTAAGCGCGGCCAGAAAGAAGTTATTTTACATTGCGGTAGACAATATCGTTATGTGGTCGATTTTGAAAAAAAATCGACGGGTACAAAACTTCGTGTTGGCTCAGCGGGTGGATAATTTTTTTTAATCTTTGGCAGCGCGGGGCTGCAAAATCATCAGAAGAAAAATACGCATTCAACAGCCGCAGAGGGAGCCGGTGTGAATGCAAGAGGAAAGTGTATGAAACGTTCATTTCAAATGAAACAGAAACAGGGTGGTTTCACCTTATTAGAACTGTTGGTGGTTGTGGGTATTTTGGCCGTCATCGGGGGCTCAGTGATTGCGAATCTAGATGGGCAAGAAGCAAAAGCAGCGCGTGGGGGGGCTACGCATACGTTAGCAGCATTAGAAGATTCGATTCGTATTTTTAATGTGACGCAAGGGGTACTGCCAGATAACTTGGATTCCTTGACGTGTATCCCGGTTGTGACCGCCACCAATTTAGATGGTGCAGAGACACACCCTGTTGTTGGCGGGGGGAGTGGGATTATCTATGGCGGTGTCAGTAACCTGCCCGGTATTGGTGGTGGATTGGGCGCGAAAGTGGCGGGCAAGTTCGACATCGTGAAGCTGGATACTACGTTGGGTCAATCATTGATCAATGCCGGTATTACCAAAATTCGTTACGCAGAAATTACTGCGTGTGATGTGGATGATGCAACACCAGCGGTCGCATTGGGTGATTTCCCTGCAGGGTCGTTGGCCGATACTGATATCCCAAATCGTGGTTTTGATGTACCAACGTCAGGCAAAAACCGAGGGCGTGGATTTGCACGTACGATTAATGATGGCACCAACAATACTGCCGTTGTCCTCACCTGGAAGCCAGGTGTCAATGGGGTTGATAACACCAAATTGGGCGCTGCTGCAGATGACGTTCTGATCGGTTTAGGCATCGGTAACAATGCAAGTATTATCGGTACTTCTGGCGGTAATATGTCACAAGCGCCTTATTACGGTGATGTCGGTCGAGACAAGTATGCTCGTTACATTGGCCTGTTTAATGTTGGCCAAGACACCACTGGAACGAGCCAAGGTGATACCGCCAATGCTGCGAACATCACGGCGAGAGAAACCGCCGTTTTACAAGCCATCGTGGATTCACGGGGTGACTTCCTTGACGAAGAGTTTGCTGAATTTACGGGCCAAAAAGGCTAATTGAATCATCGCATGATGTTGGGAGGGGGCGGTTGTTTGCCCCCTCTCTTTTTTTTATAGGGAATACGCATGTTTAGCAACACCATCAAGCGATTATGCCTCGCACTGTTACTCTCAAGCAGTGCTCAAGTCATCAGTACTCAAGCGCTGGCAAACAATGACGAAGGCTTCAAACCAGTCAATTTAGACGAACTCATTCAAACCTCAAAACCCACGTATCAAGGTACGGTCGAAATATTGCAGTTTCGGAAAATCAAATGGCAGGCTGAAATGGCGGTTATGCCAGATACGATGAAAACAGATTATCTCATGGAAACGCTGAGCATGATGGGCGTAAAACCATTACCCAAAGTGACCCAAGGGATGTTGGTACAGTCTGAATCCGGGAAAATACAACGCGTTTACGTAGAAGATACGGTTGCAGAAGATATGCGCGCCATGTTGAAAGTTGGGCAAAAAGTCCTGCTGTACGGTTATCATGCGTTTAATTCAAAACATGGGCCCGGTATTTTAGTCAGTGGTTACGATTTATAAGCTATTTATAGCGTTATTACGAGGTTTTATTGTATGCGAATCACGCAAGCTCAAGGGTTTACCTTGCTGGAATTACTGGTTGTTGTGGCCATTTTAGTGTTGATTGCTGGGGCCACAATCACCTCAACGGACAACCAAATCCATCGCGCAAAAGATGCCATGGTGATCTCTGACATGTCGCAAATTAAAGCCGCATTGGAGCAGTATAAAACAGACAATGGGTTTTTTCCGCCAGCCACCAATCCAGCCGATTTTACCGGTCTATTTGAAGCCAATGGGCAGCCGTTGTTTGACCCCAGCGTTCAACAAGGCTGGCATGGGCCATATTTATCCAAAGCTGGCGCAAAGACGGTGGATGTGACTAACGCGGTTGATCCGGGGAATATTTTAAGCGTTTTTGCGGGCACCATCGAAACGGTTAAAAGCATTGCAGACGCTTATCAACATGGGCCGGTTGATTTGGCTGCGTCGCCAGCCGTGGGGGGTGGGTCGTGTATTGAAACCGTTGAAAATGACAATAACTGCATTTTTGATTGGCGTTTTCTCGCCGATGATGGGGATAGCAGCGATGACGATGGCGATAAAGCCTTATTTCACTCCGGCAGGCCTTATTTATTATTGGATTCCGGTGGGCCCGATATGCGGTTGGTGAGTTTTGGCCAGAATGGCGTGTTTGATGGCGCGATAGAAGCTTCACCCGGCGTGATCGCAACGTCTGGGCCAAAAAGTTGTATCCCGGATAGCGCCAATGGGGCCGACGATAAAATTCTGTGTTTTTTCCATTAGATATTGTAGGTGAACACCCGCATGAAAAAACACGATGGTTTCACCTTATTTGAATTGCTGGCGGTGATTTTGATCCTCAGTGTGGTGGCGCTGAGCAGCTTGGCAATCATTCCAGAGCAAGATTTTCAGCTTCGTTTTGAGGATACGCGCAACCGAGTCATCGCGATTCGGCGTGCGGTGTTGGGCAAAAACGCGGTGGTCAACCAGAGCATCGCGTTATCCGGTTTTGTGGTGGATAACGGTGCGTTACCGGGGGCGATGCCAGAACTCACGGCCAAACCCAGCAACGCGCTCAGCCACGGCAGCTTATCACCTTATTTCAGCAGTATTGTGGGCGTGCCTGAAGCCGTTGTCATCTGTGTGCCGATATCCGATTGCAGGCTCACCGAGGCGCAAGAACAATTACTCAAAGGCCACCGCCAGCAGTACCTGCAAAATGACATCGGTGTGAATAAATTTTTAGATGGCTGGCGTAATGGCAAGAACGACACGGTGAATTTCGGCTGGTCATTTAGCGGCGGAAGCCGTATGCGTGTGGCATCTTTGGGTTTAGATAACACCCTTGGCAATCCCTCGGGGTTATCTGTTTACAATGAAGATATGGCCATGAATGACATTAATGAACTGGACTGGCGCGTGCCGGTTGGCACCCTGCCGGTTCACATTGTGAATAACCATACCGCAGCGGTAAAAGCCTCGCTGCTGATTTTTGTGAACGACCCCGTACAGGGTGAAACCTGGTTACGCGTAGACACCAATGAGATTGCAGCGGGGGTGACGGGCGATGCGTTTTTTACGGCGACCAATGTACCCATGGGGCGTCATCTGATTGTCATCACGGCAGGGACGGGTCTGTTTGGCGCCAGCAATACGCGCTTAACTCGGGTGATTGACCTCACCCCAGGTTTACAGTTACCCAATAATATTGAATTTACGGTTAATTAACCAGGGACACATGCATGCCAATGCCACTGCCAATGAAGCATCTTTCATCCTGGCTAAAAAAGGATCAAAATTTACTCATCGTGGAAACCGATGGGTTTGAATTGAAATCGTTTGTGGTGCACCACAAGCAAGATAAAATCCATGTAAAGCACTATATAGCGGCACATCACGCCAACCAAATGGAGGCTTTTAACGAAACCATGCAGGCCTTGCAAAGTCAAGGTGGCGCTATCCCTAAAAATGCCATTTTGATTACGCCAGAAGTGGTGCCCGCGATATTGCCATTGCCGATTGATCAGACCAGTGTGGGTGCCAGCGACATGAATGAAGTCGTGCGTTGGGAGTTAGAGCCGGTCTTTGCACAGTATTTTGGCACTTGGGCTTTGGGCTCGATCTTGATTGGCCGAGGCCATATGAGCTATCAGGATGTGCAAGAGGTATTGGAACAACTGCGGGAAAGACGTCGGCCAGGGGCACAAAACCCGTTAAAACAAGCGCGACAATTTGGGGCCATCGCCATTGAACATGCTTATATTAATCAAGAGCAACTCAATGAAGCCATAAAATTACAGCAATATTACCGCTCAGAAGACGAACAAGTGGTTTGCCACTGGGAATTTCAAGACGGCATAGACAGTGTGAATGGTGACCCACTGGCCTTGGTCTGCGGCATCAGCCAAGTGCAACGCCTGCAATGGGTTCAAGCTTTTGAGCAACACAACTTGCATTTGAAAGGTCTATATCCTTTTGTCGGTTGTAATGTGCCAAGCCTAATGGGAACGGGCACCAGTGCTTTATTAGAAGTCAATGCGGGTTTGATCTCACTCACCCAAGCTTCGGATAAAGGCATTGCCTCGCTGTATACTCAGGTCACGGATAGGCAACCCCCATCTGTCGAGGTGTGTGCCACGTTATGTCAGGATGTCTTGGCAAAAGAGGTTGAGCAAGTCTGGGTGTGTGGCCGTGTCGGGCAGGAAATTGATTACTGTAAAGATGAGTTGGCGGAACAAATTGGCCGTAAAGTCAATGTGCTTAAGCTGGATTTATTCTCCGATGCGTTACCCAAAGATTTACATGCACACAGCCTGGCGAGCCTCGTCAGTGCAGCAAAACATTCATTGGCTTTGGTGCCGGCGCATCAAGCCGTGTGTATTCCTGGCAGCTTGCCGCCCTTGCCGTTAACACAACGGGTGGAAACCTGGGCGGCGGCAGCGGCGGTGGCGTTGGTGGTGGGGATGGGGGTAACCGAATGGCGTTCACAAACGACCTTGAATCAGTTACAAACCTACATTGATCAGAAAAATACGGAGTTGGCCTCGATTCAAGGGGAGGTTGAGCGCTTGAATGACTTACAAAAGACCACCTCTGTGGCGAAAAAAAATCTGACTGAAATCCAGAGTGAAAACGCGCTGATTCGCAAACAAATCCGCTTTTATCAAGACATGCTGCCGTTACGCTCAGATTTCGTGAAATCGTTTCTGGGTATCTTGGGCAGTGCCGTGACCGAGCAGGTTGTGTTAGACAGTGTGACGGAAGAAGGCTCAGGCAGCCTGGTGATAGTGGCTTGGTCGACTGAAGAGGAAGCCGCACAGAGCTTTGGTCAGCGTTTAACCGAGCAAGTGGCGCGTTGGCAGATGCGGGTGGTGGATTTGAAAACCACCGTGGCCAGAGGCCGCTTAGGCTTGGATGGGTACAAAGTGAATCTCAAAGTAATCCCAAAAATAGGTGATGTATGAGCTATAAAACCTTACAACTGCGTGAGAAAATCTTGATTTTTGGGCTCATATTATCCATGGTCGGTGCCGCGTATGCGGTCTTCCGTTGGGCGCCTAACGCCAAGCAAGTGCAAATACTGGAAGAGCAAAAAGGTTTTGTCGACACTCAGCGCCAAAGCACGAAATTACCCCGTGTTTCATCAACATCCTCCGCTTACGCCACGACCTTAAGCAAAGGAAAAGACACACACAAAACCCTCATCGAAGCCTTATCCCGTGCACAAGCGCAATATGTGGCGGTGGAAGATGATGCTGAACTACAAAAATTGCGCCGGGAAATTTCTAATCTGGCCCGGAATTCTGGCTTAACCGTCTTGGAAACCCACACCTTACGCGGTGAAAAAGCAGAAAAAGTCTTTCAGTCTTTACTGGGTTTATCCCAACGGCGGCCACTACAAGTCTTAACCTTGCAAACACGTTATGCGGCGTTAAGTAAATTTTTGAGGAATTTAAATTATCTATCTTGGAAAGTGCAAGTCGTCTCACTCAACCTAAGAGTGGCGAATACGGAAAGCTTGGGTCGCATCCAACCGTTGGATGTCAAAATAATGTTAAGTATGTGATGCCGATAATGAAGCTGACTGCGATTGAAATGTTTGAAAAACTTTTGCGCCAATGTGTGCAAATGAATGGGTCTGACTTGCACATCGGTGTGGGGCGGTATGTGCGTGTGCGTAAGTCGGGCACTTTAGTGGCCTTGCAAGAGCAGCTAGACAGTGTGGTGGTGCATGCCATTATCGACGCGATTACACCGCCGTCATTGGTGGCGCGTTATGTGCGGGATCAAGGCTTGGATATCGCTTGGTCGTTATCTGAGGGTGAGCGTTTTCGGATTAATTTGTACCATGAGCGGGGTGAACCGGCATTGGCGGTGCGCCGTTTGGACAATCAGTTTCGCACCTTTGAGGATCTCTATTTACCCCAAGGTTTAAGCCAGATGTTAACCCTGCGGGATGGGTTAGTCTTGGTCTCTGGGGCCACCGGTAGCGGTAAAAGCACCACATTGGCGACGGTCATACATGAAATCAATCGCAGCCAGGCGTGCCACATCTTAACCATTGAAGACCCGGTGGAATATGTGCATACGGACATCAAAAGCATGGTGCATCAGCGTGAATTGGCGGTTGATGTGCCGAGTTATGCGCAGGCGGTGCGGGCGGCGTTACGGGAAGACCCGGATGTGATTCTGGTCGGTGAAATGCGTGATATCGACACCATTCGGGCCGCAGTAACCGCAGCAGAAACGGGGCATCTGGTGTTTTCGACCTTACATACCGGCGATGCAGTGGGTGTGGTTGAACGCATTATCGGGGCTTATCCAGCGGAGGAGCAACCGATGATCCGACAACAACTGTCTCGGGTTTTACGCATGGTAGTGGCGCAACGATTATTGCCACTGGAAGATGCGCAAGGCCGAGTGCCAGCGGTTGAAGTGATGCACGTGAATGTGGCCGTGGCGAACTTGATTCGAACCGGTAAAACCCAACAAATTCAAAGCCTGATTGAATCGGATAGCCGCCACGGCATGCAAACACTGGAACAGTCTTTGGCGGATTTGGTGTTGCAAGGGTTAATCTCGCGAGAGTTGGCGTTCCGTCAAGCACGTGATGGCGATATCCTCAGTGCGCAATTGCGCATTCGGCGGCAGGGGTAAACATGGCGATTGCAGCAAACCAATTGGTCAGTGCGGCCATTTCACAAGGCCTGATTGATGCAGAAACGGTTGAAACATTACGCCGAAATGCGCGCCGTGAGCATGTGACGTTGTTGGATGCGATTACCACACGGCAGCAATTCCCGATGTTATCGCTGTATCAAGCTTGGGCTGCGGAACAAGGCATCGCGTATATCACTTCACGGGATTTACAATGCGATACCCAGCTCTTATTAAAATTGCCACCGGCTTTATGGGTGCGTAAGCAACTCTTGCCCCAAGGTCAGCAAGACGGCCGCATACGCATGGCCACCTCTGACCCCATGCAATTCGGTTTGCAAAGCGTTGAAGACAAGCTGGGCATGCCAGTGGATTGGGTGATGGCGGAGAGTGTCGCCATCATGTTGCAGCTTAAGCAAGCCTTAACTCAGTTTGATTTTGACGCCTTATCCGAGCCCATAGACCCCACTGTCAGCTTAGATTTAATCATGCGCGAAGCGTGGTTGCGCCGTGCTTCAGATATTCACATCGAACCGTTGGAGCAAGGCATCTGGATTCGTTTTCGTGTGGACGGGCAGCTACAGGACTTCCCGGTGGATATGTCGGTGACGGATGCAACGGGCCTGGTCTCCAGAATTAAAGTGTTGGCTGAAATGGACATCGCCGAACAACGAGAACCGCAAGACGGTGGGTTTGAATACCACCCGCCGATGGCCATGCAACAAAGGGTAGAGACGCGGATTGCCACGGTGCCGACGCGCTGGGGGGAAAAGGTCACAATTCGGTTACTCAATGGTCAGCAGACCATCATGGGATTAACTGATTTGGGCTTTAGTCAAAAAGCATTGAATTGTTTTTCAAAAACCATTCGTTTGCCCTATGGCATGATTTTGCTCACCGGGCCGACCGGGAGTGGCAAGTCCACCACGCTGTATGCGGCATTAAAAGAGATTAATACGCCAGACATTAACATCATGACGGTTGAAGACCCCATTGAATCCTATTTAACCGGTATCTCTCAAGTGCAAGCGGGCGGACAAAAATTGTCGTTCGCACAAACCTTGCGTTCGTTTTTACGGCACGATCCTGATGTCATGATGGTGGGGGAAATTCGGGATGATGAAACCGCAGATGTCGCCATGAAAGCGGCGATGACCGGGCATTTGGTCTTTTCGACCTTACACACCAACTCTGCGGCCTCTGCGGTGACGCGTTTGGTGAACATTGGGTGTGAGCGTTTTTTGGTCTCAGATACGTTGCTCGGTGTGGTGGCACAACGCTTGGTTAAGCGTTTATGTCAACACTGCAAACACAGCCGAGTGGCCACGGAGGCGGAGCAAGTGCAAATGCAGCAAGCACATGATGTCAGCTTATATGATGCCGTCGGTTGTTTACATTGCCAAGGGACAGGTTACAGCGGCAGGGTCGCGTTATTTGAAACACTCTGGGTGAATAAAGCGGTGCAGCATTTGATCGCACAACAAGCCACTGAAGCGGCTTTGATCGCAGCCGCACCCGATTATCAATCGTTACTGGATGATGGATTGGAAAAAGTGCTCACCGGTATTACCACCTTATCTGAAGTTGAAAAAGTTACCTTTGCGAGCCATTAATTATGCCAACTTATGAATATACCGCATTAAACAGCCAGCGCGTGAAAGTGGCTGGCAGCCTTGAGGCGGAGAATAAACGCGTGGCGGCAGAATCCCTGCGCCACAAACAACTCAGGCCTTTGTCTATTCAAGGGCATGAGCAAGCTGCCACGGGATTGATGGGGCGTGAAATTCGTTTCGGAGATTTGTCCTTATCGAGTAAAATCAACCCCAAGCAGCGTGCTTTCTTATTTTCCCAAATTGCATTGATGACGCGATCAGGTATGACGCTGTTACAAGCGTTAGAAACGTGTTCCAGTAAAAGTACCACGGGTAAACTGATGCACGTCAGCCAACAACTGTCGAACGACATTCAAGGCGGGTTATCTTTTTCCCAAGCCTTGCGCAAACAACAAGCCAATTTCCCCAAAGTAGAAATTGCACTGGTTGAAAGCGCGGAAGCGACCGGTGAGTTGGATCAGATTTTAGACCGTGTGGTGCTGCATATTGAAGCAAAACGGGAAATTAAAGCCAATTTAACCACCAGTCTTATGTATCCGGCGGTGGTGGTGTTTGGTGCGATTGGGTTGTTTATCTTTTTGGCGGTGAAAGTCATCCCCACGTTTGCAGAATTTTTTGCCCGGCGCGGTAATGCGCTGCCAGCCTCCACCCAGTTTTTATTGGATGTGTCCGCTTTTTTTCAATCATACGGGGTGATTATCCTGTGTTTATTGGGCGCGTTAAGTTTATCCATCATGTATGCCTTTCGTCACCCGTCAGGCCGTTTGTTGATTGATCAAAAAATATTGGGCATTCCGGTGGTCGGCAGTGCGTTAACGTCGGCAGCCATGGCGCAAATTACACGCACCTTATCGATGTTAATCGGCAGTGGTGTTTCCGTGTTGGAATCGTTTCGGATTGCCTCAGGGGTGACTCGTAACCAATATTTATCTCGCTTGCTTAAACAAACCTCGGATCGTGTTTTACAAGGGTATGATATATCCGGTGGCTTAGTGCAAGCCGCTGTACCGGTGATGGTGCCGAACCTGGTCGCGGTCGGTGAAAAAACCGGCACCTTAGATACCGTGTTCAATGAACTCGCAGATTATTATACCCGCGAGTTAAAAATTCAAATCAAACGCATGTCCGCCATGATTGAGCCAACCATGATTATTCTGGTGGGCGGGATGGTCGGGTTTGTTTATTACGCCTTTATTCAGGCGTTGTTTCAATTATCAGGATGATCAAAATGAAAAAATGGGTGATCGCCCTATGGGTGATACAGAGTCAATTCACAGTGGCGTATGCGGGGGCTGCGCAAGATAATGGCATCAGTGCATGGCTAAATGGGCTATTGGATTTAAATCATCAAGATGAGGGACAAGCGGTGGCCGAGACCGGATCAACCCATCGAGACCCGTTTGCGGTTTCTGCACTCATGTTGCAATTGGTCAAAGGCCTGAACCCAACGCAAGCAGAAGACTTTACCAGTGGCGGTGAAAGTCGGGATAAAGTGCCCATCTTGCGCTTAAGCGGATTCTTAACACAAGAGGATGACAGCAAAATCGCCTTACTCACGATTGATGGTTCGGGCACGTATTTGGTTCGGGAAGGGGATACGTTAAGCCTACAATCGCTGGACGAAAATACCGTGTTAAAAATCGAAAGCATCCATCAGCAAAGCATCTCGATTAGTATCGGGACATTAGGTCAACGCGTGATTGTCCGCTAGTCGGCAAGGAAACAATATGTACCAGGGAAAATGGTCTATAGGGCTGTGTATTGTATTAATGTTGGCCTTAAGTGGCATCGCACAGAGCAACACCGGTCAAACAAAAATTGCACGCCTAGAATTTAGAGGGGCCAAAGTGGTTGAAGCCATTCGTATCTTATCTGAAATGGCAAAAATTAACATTGTGGCCACCAATACCGCAGCAGAGCAGCAGGTGACGTTATTTTTAAAAGATGTCACGGTCAAGCATGCGGTTGAAACATTATGTAAGATCAGTGACTTGTGGTATCGCTATGATGAAGACAGTAACACCTATCGAATTATGACCACGGATGAATACCAACGAGATCTGATTGTCTATCGGCAAGATCAAACCAAGATATTTACCTTGTTAAATGTGAATGTCAGCTCTGTGGCAAGGACGATAAAAGATCTTTATGGTGAACGTGTTAGTTTGAGTATTCGCCAAGTGGTTAATCCGCTGATTGTAGATGCTGATTCAGAAGGAGGAGGCAATAATAACAGTAATAATAATTCGAATAATAATGGCAATAACAACAATAATAAGGATCAAAATAATAACAGCAATAACAACAGCCAAAACGGCCAACGTGCACGTGGGCGTGAATTGATTGATTTAAGTGTGGATCAAATCAACAACTTAGAAAAGCAAGGGCTGCGCGGCACCGGTGTATCCGCGAGTATCCTACAAAAAAGCAACGTGCGGGAAGCGCCGATTTTTGTCACCGTCAACGGCGAGCACAATTTTTTGATCGTTCGTACCAGTGATATGCGTGCGTTGACAGACATTGCTTATCTGGTTAAGCAGCTGAATCGCCCTGTGCCCCAAGTGTTATTGGAAATGAAAGTACTCGAAGTGACATTAAATAACAATGAACGTTCGGTCATTGATTTAAGCGTTTTTGGGGGAGATAAAGACAGAGGCAGCAGCGATGGGCAAGCCCCAAACCCGTTATCCGCAGGTGACGCCTTGGGTTTTGACCAAACCCTGGGTTTGGGTAATTTCAATTTGGAAGGCGGCACCATGGTCTATCAATTTTTAGACAGCAAATTACGCTTCCGAATTCAGTTATTACAAGAACAAAACCGCGTGAATATCTTATCCACACCGTTACTATTAGCCGCCAACAACCGCCCGGCCAAAGTATTCATTGGGGAAGAGCGGGTCATCGTCACCAACGTCAGCACCGACACCATCGTCAACGACGGTAGCATCTCCACCTTTGTGACGCCAGAAACCGAAGTCCGAGAAATCGGCAACACGCTGGAGTTTTTCCCTCAAATCAACGCTGACCGCACCGTCTCATTAACCATCATTCAAGAATCCTCCGAAGTTGCCATTGGCAGCACCATTATCCCGGTCTCCGACGGCAACGGCAACATTCAAGGCTTTGCCATCGACTCGGTGACCACGGCCAACTTATCCGGCACGTTTATGGCGAAGGATGGTTTGACC
>Ga0256847_1001316_pt1 | contig 12917 bp, 9 predicted proteins | sample TeddybearmetaG_FD_189099 | JGI IMG/M metagenome (GOLD analysis project Ga0256847, IMG submission 189099) | Hydrothermal vent microbial communities from East Pacific Rise, Pacific Ocean - Teddybear | ecosystem: Environmental > Aquatic > Marine > Hydrothermal vents | place: Pacific Ocean: East... | reverse complement strand
TAACCCTGGCTACAGGTCCACTCTGGCGGGGTTTTATCTCTTTAGCCCGTGCAATGATTAATAGACGATATTTGAATCTTTATTACCAGGCGGGTAAGTTTATCGAGTTACTTTCCTATTCGACATCAGAACAGCAAAGCCATTCTTTCGGATTTAAGGGATTGTCTCTCGGGCAAACCAGTTCACGTTCTGCCCGTGATTTAACCTTGCCAGGTTTGAATGCCCGTTACCTGTCCTTTGTCGAGCTGATTCGTGAGCAATATAACCAGAAAGTCATCATCGTCATTGATGAACTCGATAAAATTCATGACCCGGACCAGGTTAAAGCCCTGCTCATCGAGATTAAAGGCGCGCTGTTTAGTAAAGGCTGTTTTTATCTGATTTCTATTTCAGAAGATGCCGCGCGATCTTTTCGATATCGACTGTCTTCAGGGCGCGATATTTTTGAAAGTACCTTTGATGAAATCATAGAAATACATCAAATGGATGTCCGTTCTGGTATTGGTATGCTGGCTAGACGTGAAGCAGAAATCGAGGAGACAGAAAGACTAGGCGAGCCCTGCCTGGCATTGCTGGTTTTGTTTGGTGGCGGTATCCCCAGAGAAATTATCCGCGAGGCCAGAACCTTATCGTTAAAAATGGAAACGGCAGCCGATGTTTCTTATCGCTGGGTCTGCCAGTTTTTACTGACAGAAGAAATATCAAACTGGATCAGTCATTTTGGGGAAACCAATTTGAGTGGTGAAGAAACGGTTAAACTCAGGGATTGTGCGCAACAGGCACTCAAACCAATCGAATTATTAGATACTGTGGATGAAACTAGTTATGCCAAGATAGGTGCTCAGCTTCAAAGCTGTTTAACTATTATTGACCCGGATAATTTGCGTAACACGGTAGGATTTGTTGCTAATCATCATAACGTTGATGAGGTAATTACTAATTCGGAGGATAAACAGAAAGCTAGATATAAAATGCTGGCAGCGGATATTCAAGCCTGCCTCAGGTTAATCATATTAGCTACTATTGCCGAGCTAACGGAAAAGACAGACAATGACTGGGGGCAGTACGAAAAGGAGATACTAGCCTGTCATCATGCCCTGGGTGATAAACCGGCTTTGTCTGAAACTTTGCTTATTGAACTTAGAAAAAAGTTCTCCTTGCAGAAAATAACTTGATTACCTATCAATAAAGTTTCATGTACTACTGGTCGTTATTATTTATCTGAGCAAACGACATACTCATTCTAAACTTTAATTTTGAAGCCATTGGTCAGGTGAAGTTTCTGACTGTTCTATTCTTTTCACGAATGCTTCAAAATTTGGGAAGATAACATTATCAGGTAATTTTCTTTTTCAACCAGAATGACCTTATACCTGCCCGGAAATACGTAACATCACTAATTCTATTCTTGATCACGACAAACAGAGATGTTAAAACCTGAATAAATGTTGTACATAAAACAACAACCCTGAAATCATCAGGAGGTAAACAGTGGATGTAGACGCTTCGTTAATTTTCCGCATTACAGTTATTTTGTTGTTTTGCGCTTTTCCACCACTTATGACCTACACCTATTGGCGTCTCCGTCATCATCGGCGGGAAAATGAAATCAAACGAGTCATGAAAAAGCTGGAAGTCGACGAGGATTATTTTAAGTCATACCAGATCAGGTATACCCCGGCGGACTATATCATCGCTGTTTTGTATACTGTTATTTTGTCTGCGATTGGTCTGGTGCTGGTTTTACTTCCAGCAGAAGTTGGACTCACTGACTTTCCAAAGATTGTAATTGACGGGACGCAAATTCCACAGGATGGATCACGATTTATTTTTGCTATGGGTTTCTGTGGTGCCTATCTCTGGGGGCAGCAACACATTCTACGGCGCTATTCGCAAAATGATCTTCTGCCCGTGGTTTTTTACAGTTTCTGCCTGCGCCTGGTTTTGGCGCCATTACTGGCCATGTTTGCGTACATTGCTTTTGGTGCACTACCTGGAAGCGAAAATTCACAAACGGGTGGCGCCATACTGTGGCCCGCGGTAGGCTTTATGATTGGCATGTTCCCGCAACGCGGCTTGCGATGGTTGAGCGAACGACTTCCCGTTTTTAAACATGGTGATGATGGCTCGGTTCGTGCGGTTCCTTTAAGCCTGATTGAGGGTATCGAAATTCACGATAAACTACGACTGGAGGAAGTCGGTATCGACAGTTGCTATGATCTCGCCAGCGCAGATTTCGTCCCGCTCATTCTAAAAACGCCGTATAACGCACGCGAACTTGTCGACTGGATTATGCAGGCCAAGCTTTGCGTATATGCCGGCACCGGCATTGTAGATTTACGCGAGCACGGTTTTCGCACCATTCTTGATTTTCAACCACGCAGTGAAGACGATGATATGGAGAGTTGTTTAGAGCGTTTAGCTGCGGAAACATCGGTGACCCACAACATGCTGCTAAGAGCTTACGCAAGCGTCAACGGTAATGAGGAGATAGACCGAATTCGAAGAGCCGGTTTACTGCTAGGAAAATATGCCAATGTAGGGCTGAAACCAGATTCTTCAGAGGGTTAAACGTTGTTAGATTTTTCTTTAGATTCGCTAAAATTTTAGATTCATTCCCCCAGTCCATGCCAAAATGAACATTGGTAACTTCATTTTCATCGAGTCTAGTCTTGATGGACAAGATCTTTGTGAGGCGTTTTATCGCCTGTTGAACTATTATGTTCATTCCTTACAAGAATCTGCGGAATCTGTGATGCCTGGATAGATCATTTTTTGGAAAACCCTGTCGGATAACTTAGGCTGGGCCTGAACGGTGGGATGGATGCCATCTGCCTGCATCAATTTATTATTTCCTGCAATATCCAGCAAAAATTTAGGCAAATAACTTACCTGAGTTTGTGCCGCGACATCTTCATACATTTGTTGAAAACGTTGGTTATAAACAGGCCCTAAGTTGGGTGGAAGTCTTACCCCGATCATTAAAACCCTGGCACCGATTGCTTCAGCCTGTTCTATCATGTGAATCAAATTTTTTGCTGATTGCTTAAATTTCAATCCCTGCAAGCCATCGTTACCACCCAGTTCAAGAATCAGGTGACTGGGTTGATGTTTTTGCAATAAAGCATCGAGTCTTTGAAGTCCGCCGAAACTGGTTTCGCCGCTGATACTGGCGTTGATGACCATTGATCCGGGACTGATGAGCTGTAATTTTTTTTCAAATAAAATCGGCCAGCTTAGCTCGATTGGGATATTATATGCGGCGCTCAGGCTGTCGCCAAAAATAAGGATCTTTAATTTTGGTTCCTGAGCCAGCAGTAAAGCAGGATATGAAACAAGTTGCAGCAGTAATCCCAGCATCAGCAATTTAGGAAAATTTAACACAGGCAAACTCTTGAATTCAAACATAAACAATAATTTTTGCATTTCAGTAAATAATTTAACCAAAACCGTAACCACTCCATCCGGGAATCTCGACATAGTGCAACAAGTTTCTCTGGATGTGAAGTACGGCGAAGCTCTGGTGATTACGGGAGCATCCGGTTCCGGTAAAACCACCTTGATTGGATTGATGGCAGGACTGGATAGTGCTAGCAGTGGCGGAGTTGAATTGCTGGGTCATTCTCTGACAAAAAAATCTGAAGAACAACGGGCAGCCATTCGTGCTGGAAATATTGGTTTTGTATTTCAGTCATTTCAGCTGGTTGCGGCCGCTACTGCTTTGCAAAATGTGTTGTTACCTCTGCAACTGGCGGGTGACAAAAAAGCCTATGAAAAATCAGTTGATGCCTTGATGCAGGTAGGATTGGGTCCTAAAGCAGATACGTTGGTTGATCTTCTCTCAGGTGGTGAGCAACAGCGAGTTTCAATCGCCCGGGCCTTCGCTGTCGAGCCGAAAATTTTGTTTGCCGATGAACCTACCGGCAATCTGGATGCCAAAACTGGTGAACAAATCAGTCAACTGATGTTTGACCTACGCGACCAGAAGGGTACCAGTCTGGTGCTGGTCACTCATGAAACCGTATTGGCTGATCGTGGTGACCGGCATATTGTTATGCAATCCGGCCGGATCACAGGAGAATAGAGTGCCTAAAATTCAGTCCTTCAGATTGATGTTAATGGCGACGATTATCACCATCACCATTGTTTGTGCCAGCCAGTTATTTACATTTCGAATCAGCGCTTTACTGGACCGCCAGGCCAATGAATTATTAGCAGCAGATCTGGTGGTTACCTCGAACCAACCATTGCCGAAATTCTTTCGTTTGCAGGCAATTGATCTGGGATTAAAGGTAGCCAATACAACAGAGTTACGAACGGCTATTTTTATCGACGATGAACCACAATTAGTGGAACTTAAAGCGGTGGAAAGCAGTTATCCATTACGAGGAAAACTGGAGCGATCATCCCGCCAGGAAGCCCTGGGCAAACCGGTAAGTCATGGTCCAGAAGCGGGTGAAATATGGATTGAAAGCAAATTGCGTCAGCAGTTACATCAATCTATTCAGTTAGGAAAAATCAGCTTGACTGCCAACTGGATATTGTCATTTGAACCGGATCGCGGCGGCAGTCTGTTCAATCTGGCGCCGCGAATTATGATGAATGAGATCGATCTTGCCAATACCGGGCTGATTGTGCCAGGTAGTCGGGTCACCTACAGGTTACTGGTTGCTGGAGAAAACGCACCACTTATCCAGTATCGCCAACTGATCAGTTCACAAAAAACCATCGAACACAGTATTCAAACGATCAACAATGCCAGACCCGAAATGCGAACAGCATTGCAGCGCACCAAACGATTTTTCTCGCTGTCGATAGTTCTGACTTTGGTTATAGCTATGGTAGCTATTGCCATCAGTGCACGTTATGCCGCCCAAAATGAATCGAACAAAATTGCCATGTTACGGGTATTTGGAATCTCCCAACGTCAGTTATTTTCCTACTATCTCAAACAATTATTGTGGGTGTGGTTACTGGCCCTGCCGATTGGATTATTACTTGGCTGGATAGCTCAGTTTCCTTTGCAATGGATTCTGGCAGACTGGTTCGCCAGTGAATTACCTGGCAGTAACAGCGTCAAACCTTATACCTCGGCAGCCGTAATCGGGCTGCTCTGTCTGGTCGGATTCAGCTTACCCTTTATCTTGCAGGTACTCAGAACAGCACCCATGTTAATCTTACGCGGCAATAATCAGCTACAAAATAGATGGCAATCGATTGCTCTGGTATTGCTCACGCTATTTTCACTGTTTAGCATATTGTTACTGCTGGTTGATGATCTGGAGCTGGCCAGTATGACCTTGCTATTTATAGTATCGCTGGCTTTGATAATGCCATTTTGTTTCTGGTTGATTATCCAGGGCTTACTGCGTTTTTTCCAAAAGCGGTTCTGGCTTGGTGGTTATCTACTAACACGTCTGCAATCGTCCAGACGGAGTGCAATTTTTGTCATGTCAGGTTTCAGCCTGGTGATGATGGCCGTATTGTTGATTGCAGTAGTCAAGGATGATTTGATTCGCGCCTGGCAGCAGCAATTGCCGCAAGATATTCCAAATTATTTTTTGATTAATATTCCTACCGATCAGGTGGATTCACTCAGCTCATACCTGGAGCAAAAAGGGATAAACAGTTCAAACAGTTTCCCAATTGTGCGCACAAGATTGACTGCCATCAATCGAGTAGACATTAGAACTATTCACTTCACTCATGACCGCGCTGAGCACATGGTAAATCATGTGTTCAATTTAAGTTATAGCGAATCTTTGCCACCAGACAATGAAGTGATCGAAGGATTATGGCTGAATTTGTCAGCATCGGAACCCGCCTTTTCACTGGAACACTCTTTAGCCGAGCGACTGGGTTTAAAACTAGGTGATGAACTCACTTTCAGTATCAGTGGTGAATCGGTGACTGCCCCTGTTACCAGCATTCGCAGTGTTGTGTGGGAAAACTTTAGACCCAATTTTTACGTGCTGTCCAACCGTGCTTTATTACAGCAATTGCCTCAAACCTGGATGCTCAGCGCTAATTTTTCTGATCGCCAGCGCGAGCAGATGAAAGGTGTTTTGGCTCGTTTTCCAACCATCACTCTGCTAGATGTTTCGGTATTGATCAATCGTATAAAGGGTATTATTAATCGTGCGGGTCTGGCGCTGGAATTCTTCTTTTTGTTTGCACTTTTAGCAGCATTTATCGTCTTACTTGCAGCAATTCAAACAGGCCGACAGGAACGTGAACGAGAGACTGCATTATTACGTGCATTGGGTATCAGTAGTAACCAACTCTATCGAGTACATTGGATGGAGTTTGCACTTGTCGGGTTATTGACCGGTCTTTTTGCGTTGATCGCGACGAGCCTGGCAGCCTGGATAATAAGTGAAAGGTTTTTTGATTTATCGATAACTTTAAGCGGGTCGGTATGGGTAGTTGGCCTGACTATTTCAATTGGAGTGTTATCTGTCACCGGCCTGTTGGTGTCGCGTAAGGTTTATAATATCTCCCCGATGAGTCTTCTGAGATTTCAACCCTGATCCTAACCAAAAACTGAGTGATGCAGATTACTAAAATCAAGCAGGAAATCAGTCAACAAATCCCATGGGATGATGATTTGCAGCAGGCGCTGGAAATAGCCGCATCAGCTAAACAAAAGCATAAAAGTAATCCACGCAGTATCGATGTAGTATTGCGAGTTCTGCCAATGACCGCTGAAAAAAGTACGCTAATCGCAACCTTGTTAAGTGATTCTGGTCTGGTTGATGAATTTCCAATCAATTTGATAAAGAGCCAATTTGGCAATCAGGTAGCAACCCTGTCTGATGGGATTCGCAAGTTAAATACCATGCAGGATTGTAAGGATGCCCACCTGAGATCCCCAGAGCAGGCAGAAAAATTACGCCGCTTGTTGATGGCAATTATTGCTGATGTACGGGTCATGTTAATCAAGCTTTGCTATCGCCTGGAACGCCTTAAGATACTAAAACACAGTAGTTATGAGGAGCGCCGCTGCATTGCTCATGAATCGCTGGATATCTACGCGCCCCTGGCAAATCGATTGGGTATGGGTTTAATAAAATGGGAAATTGAAGACCTTGCGTTCAGAGCGCTTGAGCCTCAGTCGTTTAAAAAAATTGCTGATTTACTGGAAGAAAAACGTAGTGAGAGAGAAGTTTTCATAAAAGAGTTTTCAGCAGATTTAAAAAAGAATGTGACAAAGCAGGGTATTAAAGTTGTAGTCAGTGGCAGGGTGAAACATATCGTCAGTATTTGGCGCAAGATGCAACGTAAAAACCTGGAGTTTCATCAACTGTTTGATGTAAGAGCCGTCAGAGTGCTGGTTGAATCTATAGCGGATTGTTATGCGGTATTGGGAATAGTTCATACCAGCTGGCAACATATTCCGGATGAATTCGATGACTATATCGCCAATCCGAAAGAAAATGGATATAGATCATTGCACACCGCCGTGGCCGTTGAAGGTGGAAAGGTTGTCGAAGTGCAAATCAGAACTGTTCAAATGCATGAGGAATCTGAATTTGGAGTAGCCTCACACTGGCGTTACAAGGAAGGTATCAATCTGGATCAAAAGGTTGAAGATAGCATCAGTAATATGCGTGAGTTACTGGAGTCGTCATCAGAAGGCGCTTCGGATGTAGTTTCTGGATTATCTACCGAAATTGCAACCGATCGGGTTTATGTTTTCACTCCTGATGGTCAGGTAGTTGATCTGCCAAAAGGAGGCACAGCACTCGATTTTGCCTATGCCATTCATTCAGAAGTCGGCCATCGCTGTCGAGGTGCAAAAGTTAACGGCCGTATAGTCAATCTGACCACAGCGCTCGAAACTGGCTCAAAAGTTGAAATATTGACTGCCAAAGAAGGCGGTCCAAGCCGTGACTGGATGAACAGAAATTTAGGTTACCTGAAATCTACCGGTGCCCGCTCCAAGGTGCGTAACTGGTTCAATCATCAGGATTTAGAACAAAATGTTCTCGATGGCAAAGCTATTTATGAACGGGGGCTGTCACGATACTCTCTGCATCATATCGATATAAAGTTGCTGTTGTCACATTTTAAACGTCAGGAAAAGGCGCAATTGTTTGCAGATATAGGACGTGGACAAATTACTCTGGCGCAGATCATCGGCTTTTTACAACATCAGGATGAGCAGGATGATCCTTTACTCAAATTTAAAAAAGCACAACCAAAAAAATCTACTGATAGCGGTATCCGAATTCATGGTGTGGGTAATTTACTGACCAACCTGGCCAAATGCTGCAAACCTGTTCCAGGTGACGAAATTATCGGTTTTATTACGGTAGGTTCCGGGGTCACCATCCATAAATGCAATTGCTCTAATATGTTAGCTCTGGCAGAAGAAAAAAGGATCAGGCTGGTCGAAGTTGAATGGGGCGGAGAATCAGAGTCGGTTTATCCGGTCGAAATTACCGTCGAAGCTTTTGATCGTACTGGGTTGTTGCGAGATATCAGTACGCTGCTAGCTAATGAAAAGATCAATTTGTTAAAAATTAGCTCTAATAGTAATAAAAAAGATCAAATGGTCTATAGTAACTTAACCGTTGAATTGCACGATATTGAAGAGTTAGTTACAGTGATGGACAAGTTAATGCTGGTTTCAAATGTGCAGGATGTGAAGCGCATCGCCTGAATATAGAATTGTAAATGGCGTAAAAGTGAGAATCTAAAATTAAATATTTAATTTCCAAACTAGTTTTGATCATTATGTTGGTGGTTTCAATGCCAGGCCAACTAACTGCGGCAGTTTATCGCTGGATTGATGAAAATGGAAAAACCCATTTTTCGGATAAACCTCATGAAAATGCTAAACAAATAACCATTAAAAAACCAAATACAACCAATCTTGTCGGCGGTACTGAGCAACTCAGGCGGCAGCAGGAGTTGTTGCAAAGTTTTGAAAATGAACGCGCAGAAAAAAAACGTGATTTATTAAAACAAAAACAACAACAACAGAAAGTTGATAATTATTGTAGGCGCCAAAGAAATCGCTTATTAAACTATAAGGAAGCCGACAGGTTATTTTTGAGAGATGACGATGGCACCAAAAAAATTCTTAATTCAGCCCGAAAACGAAGAGAAATCGAAAAGCTAGAGAAGGAAATAAAAGATCGTTGTTCATGACCCAGCGAAATGAACCACCAGTTTAAAATATAAGGTAATTAGCAAGATGACTCAGTTCTGTAATCAATTCTTTGGGAAAGTTTCTCGCAAAGGCGCAGAGCACGCTGAGATAAACCTTATAGTTGCTTTCCTCTGCGTACTTAGCGCCTTTACGAGAGAAATTTGTTTAACTGAGTTGCCTTGCTAACCACAAAATATAATAGTCCTGTCAACATTTACAACACCAAAATATGGTCAGCATCGAGCTTCAAAGACACCTGTTGACCCATTTCTACCGGAGTATTTCCCAGACCATAGACTTCATCAAGAATGATGGATTGTTTACCAACCCCTATTTCATAACGTATCAAATTACCCAGAAATTCACGTTTATTGACCACACCCTGTAAATCGGAATCTTCCTTATTTGATTCACAAATCGACAGGTTTTGCGGACGGAAAACGATATGTTTACTACCGTCGACATCGGTATTATTAAGAGCAAATGAGATACCAGCACCATCATCGAACACAGCCTGGTTATTCTCGGTTCGGATAGTGCCATCCAGAATATTCGCCATGCCCAAAAATTGAGCGACAAATAAATTTTGCGGATGATCGTATAACTCCATTGGACCACCAATCTGTTGCACAACACCGTCTTTTAATACCGCAATTCGATCCGCAGTCGTATTGGCTTCTTCCTGATCATGCGTGACAAAAATTGTAGTCAGTGATAATTTTTGCTGGAGTTCACGTAATTCCTGGCGCATGTGGATGCGAAGTTTGGCATCTAAATTTGACAGGGGTTCGTCTAGTAGCAGCACTTTGGGTTCAACTACGATCGTACGTGCAAGAGCGACGCGTTGTTGTTGTCCACCGGACAGCTGATTGGGTCGGCGCTCAGCGTAATCCTGTAAATCGACCAGTTCCAGGGCGTCAGCGACACGTTGCTTGATTTCAGGCTTTGGCAGTTTGCGCTCTTCCAGACCAAATGCAACATTCTGACGAATCGTCATATGTGGCCACAGGGCATAGTTCTGGAAAACCATGCCCACCTCGCGTTTCCACGGCGGCAGTCGAGAGACCTCCTGGTCGCCCAGGTAAACTTCACCTTTCTGACATTGTTCAAAACCTGCTACCAGACGCAACAGGGTCGATTTGCCACAACCTGATGGACCCAGAAATGCAAAAAATTCACCTTTTTTGATGCTCAGGCTAATATTTTTGATGACTCTGGTCGTGCCGTAGGAAAGGTCGATATTTTTAAGGTCAATGCTGACACTTTGTGAAGTATTTAATGACATATTTATTCCTGCTCATTGATTTTTTCAAGACTATTCTGTTTACGGTTCTTTTCGATAATGCGATGCGACATGTAGGTGCCAAAAGCGACCAGAACCACAGCAACCATGCCCAGTGCTGCGCCAGGCCCGCGACCGGCAGCAGATTGCATGAAGACGTAAATTCCATAGGATAGCGGGGCATCGGACTCAACAGAAACCAGCATGATCGTGGCCGATAACTCCACCGCAGCGGTCGCGAAGCTGGTGACAAAACCAGCCAGAATACCGCCGGCCATCAATGGCACCACTACGCGATAGATCGTGGTGATCTTGTTGGCGCCAAGATTTTCAGCGGCTTCTTCCAGTGAACGACTAACTTGCTGCAGTGCTGAAGTACAGGCACGCAAAGCATAAGGTAAACGCCGAATAGATAACGCAATGACAAGCATTACCCACCAGGTAGCCAGCGGTTGATCTCCAAATGGAATGCTGGTACCAAGAAAGGTGCGAAGATAACCAATACCAAGTACTACTCCAGGTACAGCCAGTGCGGCCATTGCGGCATAATCCAGCCAGTGGCGAAAGCGAATTTTGCTGCGCAGAACAAGGTAGGCAATAGCGGTTCCGAGGATGATATCTATACCGGCCGCGAATGAGGCGTACACCAGCGTGTTAAGCATGAATTCCGGTGTATCGGTAAATATCTCCACATAGTGATCGGTGGTAAAACCGTCGGGCAAAACACTGTAAGACCAGATGGTACCGAACGATAACATCGAGAGGCCAAAATGTGGTGATAATACTGTCAGTAAAATAACGATGACAATGCTATAGGCGATTACTTTTTCCCAGGGTCGCATCTTACGTTTTGACAGGCCGCCACCACCTTTTTGCACGGTTGAATAGTCTTTACCTTTCAACGCCAATGAAGCAACCCACATAGCAAACAGCGAAAAAGCCACCAGTATCACTGCAATGACATAACCCATCGGATCATCGATGCCGATTGAAGAGATTCGCAGATAAGCCTGTGGTGCCAGCATGTTATTAACGTTGAGCAGCAGTGGTGTACCCAGATCATCAAAAACTTTGAGGAAGACTAGCGATGCGCCAGCGATATAACCTGGCATTGCCAGCGGGAAAACAATGCGTCTGAAAAGGCGCATGCCGGAACTGCCCAGGTTTTGTGCGGATTCCTCCATTGAGCGATCAATATTGTTCAGTGCTGCAGACAGATTGATTAATATAAACGGAAAGTAGTGGATACTTTGTACAAAAATTACTCCGTTCAGGCCTTCCATAAACGGGATAGTGAAGCCGAGATATTCATCCAGTAACAGGTTCACACTGCCGTTTGAGCCAAACAATAATTGCATTGAAACTGCACCGACAAATGGCGGCATAATCAATGGCACAAACCCAAGGCTCTGGATGATAACTGAACCCTTAAATTCAAAGCGGGTAGTAAAGTAGGCCAATGGTAGTGAAATAACCGTCGCCACCAATACTGAAGCACTTGCGACATAAAAAGAGTTGTAAAATGATTCGCGAAATAACGAGGAGCGGAAAAAATCGGCGAAGTTGATCAGTGTCAGATCGCCAGAATTTACATCAATAAAAGCGACATAAAATACCTGGATTACCGGGATCAGCAGAAAGGTTGACAGGAACAAGGCAATCAGAATAAATAATGCCATCTGCCCCGGATGTTTGCCTAGTATGTTGAGTTTCATTATCGACTTCTTAATAGTTATTAGTGTTTACAAACTGAAAACAATTCGCACAAAGGCGCAAAGTAAAACAGGTGAGTAAAGATTGTTGCGGAACCACAATTCCTGGGTTCCAGGGGATTTAAGCAATTATCTGCATTCCCTTTTTAGTGCTCTGGCGCGCTATTGCACGAAATATTTTTATTATTGCCTGTCTCCCCTGCCAACTGTCAATCAGGGGAAACAGGCTATTATTGCCCTACATCATCCTCCTTACAGCATAGAAAGGGCTTTCTCTGCTTTCTGTTGGGCTTTGGCATAGTTTGCTTTAACCATGGTATCCCACTTTTCTTCTACTTCAGCCTGGCGGCCAGTGACTTTATCGGTAGACTTTTTGCGTTTCTTCTTGAAGATTTTGGAAAACCCAGGTGCAGCGGCTTCGGCTTCGGTGATCGGTATTGCAGCAACCAGTGCATGAGCCTCAGCTATCAACGCTTTGGCTTTGGCATTGTTTTTACCTTGCATGGCAGATTCCGCTTTCTGAATTGCGCCAACTGCAGATCTCAGGTCATCCAGTCTGTAAGTAATCATCACGTCAAACATGGAGTTGACCAGGTTGTAACGAGACTTGGACAGGTTAACATCAAACTTGACTGCAGCACCGATCGAACTGTCTTTGAACGGGTTGGGGAATCCGGCAGGTGCCATGGCATAAGTTTTGGGGTTAACTGGAAGGCGGCGAATTTTTTTGTCAAGAAGAATAGTCTGGCCTTCATCCGATAACAAA
>Ga0256847_1001315_pt1 | contig 12924 bp, 8 predicted proteins | sample TeddybearmetaG_FD_189099 | JGI IMG/M metagenome (GOLD analysis project Ga0256847, IMG submission 189099) | Hydrothermal vent microbial communities from East Pacific Rise, Pacific Ocean - Teddybear | ecosystem: Environmental > Aquatic > Marine > Hydrothermal vents | place: Pacific Ocean: East... | reverse complement strand
CCTAAATAAATGTCTTCTCCTGCTTTATAACCCGCTAATTCAATCGCTTCTAAAATAACTTCAATCGCTTCTTCGTTTGAAGAAAGGTTTGGAGCAAAGCCACCTTCATCACCCACAGTAGTCGCCAAGCCTTTTGCTTTTAACACTTTAGCCAGATTATGGAAAACTTCAGCCCCATAACGAATTGCTTCACGGAAAGAGGGTGCGCCTACTGGTAAAATCATGAATTCTTGTAAATCAACGCTGTTATCCGCATGTGATCCACCATTAATGATATTCATCATAGGCACTGGCAAAACAAATTTACCGCTAGTGTTTAAATAACGGTATAAAGGAATCCCCCCTTCTTTAGCAGCTGCATGTGCTGCTGCCATTGAAACACCTAATATAGCATTAGCACCCAAGTTTGCTTTATTGTGTGTGCCATCTAAATCAATCATTTTTTGATCAAGTTTTGCTTGATCAGATGCATCCATACCAATAACTGCTTCACGAATTGTAGTATTTACATTTTCAACGGCTTTCAACACACCTTTTCCCAAATAACGTGATTTATCCCCATCACGTAATTCAATTGCTTCGCGTTCACCTGTTGATGCGCCAGAAGGTACCATTGCATTACCCACGAGACCAGAAGCTAAAAACACTTCCACTCCAACTGTCGGGTTACCACGTGAGTCAAGAACTTCACTTGCTTTAACATCTACTATTCTAGCCATTTTTTCCTCTATAAAGTTGTTTCTATCAAACTGTTTGCTTTAACAGCCTGGTCGATAGTTACTAAAGTTTCCAATAATTCTTTCATTCTATGTAATGGCCATGAATTAGGCCCATCACTGAGTGCTTCTTCTGGTTTTGGATGAGTTTCCATAAATAACCCGGAAATCCCAACCGCTATGGCTGCTCTTGCCAATACAGGTACATGCTCCCGCTGACCATCTGAACAAGTCCCCTGCCCACCAGGTAGTTGTACAGAATGTGTAGCATCAAATACAACAGGACAATCCGTATTGCGCATCTCAGCTAAAGAGCGCATATCTGAGACCAGGTTGTTATAACCAAAAGATGCCCCACGTTCACAAACCATAATTTGTTCATTACCTGTTGCTTTGGCTTTGGCTGCCACATGCACCATATCCCATGGTGCTAGAAATTGACCTTTTTTGATATTGACAGGTATTCCTTGTCTGGCAACATTCTGAATAAAATTAGTTTGTCTGGATAAAAATGCAGGCGTTTGCATAATATCAACCACTGCAGCCACCTCTGCCAATGGCGTATCCTCATGTACATCCGTTAATACAGGCACACCAATTTGCTGTTTTACTTTTTGCAGTATCTGTAAGCCTTTTTCTAATCCTGGCCCTCGAAAACTATTATGAGACGAACGATTAGCTTTATCAAATGACGATTTATAAACAAAAGGAATATTTAATTCATCTGTTATTTCCTTTAGATAACCCGCTGTATCCAGTGCCATTTGTTCACTTTCTATGACACAGGTGCCTGCTATTAAAAAAAAGGGGTGATTTAACCCTGCTTCAAAACCACATAATTTCATACTTTTTTTGCCTTTTTAAACTTAGATGCTGCCTCAACAAACCCGGAAAATAAAGGATGTCCCTTACGAGGTGTCGAAGTAAATTCTGGGTGAAACTGACAGGCTAAAAACCACGGATGATCCGCAATTTCTATAAATTCAACTAATCGGCCATCAATTGATTTGCCAGAAAATGTCATACCTGATTTTTCCAATGCATCTAAATATTTATTATTAAATTCATAACGATGCCTATGTCTTTCTGTAATCACATCTTTTTGATATAAACGATGCACTAATGAATCAGGCTGCAATCGACATTTTTGGGCACCTAAACGCATAGTCCCCCCCAAATCAGAGTTTTCATTTCGCGTTTCAAGCTGCCCATCTTCATCCATCCATTCAGTAATCAAACCGATAACAGGATGCGGTGAATTAGGTAAAAATTCAGTACTGTGTGCCCCTTCAAGGCCTACAACATTTCTGGCAAATTCAATGACAGCAGACTGCATACCCAAACAAATGCCTAAATAAGGCACTTTATTTTCTCTGGCAAAACGTACAGTAGCCACTTTCCCTTCAACGCCACGTTCACCAAAACCACCAGGAACCAGAATAGCATCCACATCTTTCAATTGTGTGACACCTTCGTCCTCAATCAGCTCAGAATCAATGTATTTAATTTTGACTTTATTTAGTGTTTTTAAGCCCGCATGAGTCAACGCCTCATCCAAAGATTTATAGGCATCTGAATGCTTAACATACTTTCCAACTATCGCAATAGTCACCTCCGCTTTTGGATGGCTTATTGCCTCAACGACTTCTTTCCACTCAGTTAAATCAGCTGCAGGTACATCCAGACGTAACTGATCAACAACGATATCATCCAGACCTTGTTCATTTAATAACAACGGAATACGATAAATTGTATCTGCATCAATGGCAGAAATAACCGCTTTTTCGGCAACATTGGTAAATAATGCAATTTTACGACGTTCACTGGCAGGAATAGTTTGTTCAGAGCGGCAGATTAAAATATCAGGTTGAATTCCAATGGTTCTCAAATCTTTAACTGAATGCTGTGTCGGTTTAGTTTTCAACTCCCCCGCTGATTTGATATAAGGTACCAAAGTCAGATGTATAAATAATGCTTTATCACGACCTTGCTCTATCCCAATTTGTCTGATAGTTTCCAAAAAAGGTAAAGACTCAATATCACCTACAGTACCACCCACTTCAATAATTGCGACATCCATGCCTTCCGCACTGGCATAGACTCGACGTTTTATTTCATCTGTAATATGCGGAATGACCTGAACTGTAGCACCTAAATACTCACCTTTACGTTCCTTACGCAATACGCTTTCGTATACCTGACCTGCAGTAAAGTTATTCTTTTTACCCATGGTGGTTTTTAGAAAACGCTCATAATGCCCCAAATCCAAATCAGTTTCGGCACCGTCTTCAGTGACGAAAACTTCCCCATGCTGGAAAGGACTCATAGTACCGGGGTCTACATTGATGTAGGGATCCAGCTTAGTCATGGTTACTTTTAAACCACGCTCTTCAAGAATTGCAGCTAGAGAGGAAGCAGCTATGCCCTTACCCAAAGAGGAAACTACTCCGCCTGTAATAAATATGAATTTTGTCATCTAAGTTGTGAGTAAAAGTGTGCCTGAGTATAGGTAGCTATAAAATAAACTTAAAACCGATAAGTTTAGCATTCTCGGCCTTTTTTTTCTTATTTTTATCTTTTTAATAGGCTATATCACCATTAAGTGTGGAATATCAAAATAATTTTTATCATTTCGACCAGCGGAAGAAATGACAACCCATTTAAAGTTTGACCTGTGGTTTGTTAATAGCATCCGCCATGTAAAGAAAAGCATGTAAGTGCAGGGAAAGAAGTTATCGAACACTTTAGTGCATAGCACAGCCCGTCAAAAATCAATAGAGCTACTCTTTAACCAGCTAAATTGAACACAATCAACGGTTCCTGTACTATAAAAATCTGCACTGATCCATATGTCTGCAACTGCCGCTAAACTGCCATTTAAATAAATCAAAGGAATACTATTACGCTCCCATGGAGGTATCTTTTTTTCTTGAAACAGGTTTTTAAGTGTATGACTTCCACTTCTTCCCGGCAACCTGATTTTTTCAGATCCCTGGCGAAATCGAACAGAAACCTCTGAATTTTTCCATACTGTTTTTAATATTCCTTCTGACGCGTCTACAACCAATATTTGTTGTTCGCCATCCAGTTTCAACTGATTAAGATCACTCGACCAACTCTTTTCATGCATTTCGAAATTATAGTGATCTTCTATTAAGCAATAAAGTTTCTTCCTATATCGCCTGATACAATAACCTCGCCCTTGCACTATTGGATTCCTACATGCCTTTGCTACTGCAACTTCATTAAGAATTCTATGCAACATTATTTCTGATGGCATTCTTAAATGTTGCTTACTAAACCATTGCCTGACAACCAGATGTTGTTTGTTGACATCTAACTCAAGCAATTGAGTTATACATAGCGTTTGATCTGTTTTATCACAAAGATTATTCAGCAACTCTTGCGCCAAATTTTGTGTTATTGCGTTGGTACTTGCACAATGACGGGCAGATCGTGAAACTGTTTTATCTAAAGCCGGCCATCGTTTTTTCAGCTGAGGAAGAATTTGATTACGCAAAAAATTACGGTCAAAGTCATCACTCTCATTACTGGGGTCTTCAATCCAGCAAAGTCCATTCTCTCCCGCGTAATCTTTAATCGTCTGCTTTGGAACATCAAGCAAAGGACGACACATTATACCCTCCCCAAAAGCAACACTCAGAGGCATCCCCGAAAGACCCTGTACACCCGCACCTCGAAAAAGCTGTAACAACACCGTTTCCATCTGATCTTCGCGATGCTGGGCCAACAGCAACACATCGTTCTTAGCTAAGATTTTCTTTAAAACCTGATAGCGTACATTCCGTGCAACTTCTTCTGGACTTTGACCAACAGCCTTTTGCGCATTAACCTTCAAACACTGAAATTTTACATCTAAAGCCAAACAAACAGCCTCACAATGTTTGGCCCATGAATCTGCTTCAATTTGCAAACCATGATGCACATAAACAGCCATTAATTTAGATCTAATCTGAGTAATTGAGTTAGATAAGTGTAACAAAACATGAGAATCTATACCGCCACTATAGGCAATAAAAATTCTTTCAGTTTGAGGGGGTAATACAGAAATTACATTATCTGGTGTAAGCATGGAATAGACCGACATGAGTCGGTCTTTTAATATTAAAAGTAAGAGGGAAGCTTATTTCACAACTTCTTCAGTATATGAACCAAAATGCATAATACGCTGATAACGCTTCAACAATAATTCATCCATATCTTCCTGTTTTAACTCATCCAAATATCTAATCAGCGTTTCACGCAAACTAAGTGCGATCTTTTGATAATTACGATGACCTCCACCCAACGGCTCTCGAACCACTTCATCTAAAAAGCCTTGTTCACGCACCCTATCGGATGTTATACCCATTGCTTCAGCAGCTAACTGAGATTTTTCAGCACTCTTCCATAGTATGGAAGCACATCCTTCTGGGGAAATCACGGCATAGGTACTGTATTCCAGCATAATCATCCTGTCTCCCACGCCAATAGCCAATGCACCACCTGAACCACCTTCACCGATCACTGTACAGATAACCGGAGTTCTTAACTTGGACATCTCAAACAAATTTCTGGCAATTGCTTCACTTTGTCCGCGTTCTTCCGCACCAATGCCTGGATAAGCTCCCGGAGTATCGATTAAACAAATAATGGGCAAACCAAAACGTTCTGCCATTTTCATCATGCGTAGAGCCTTCCGATATCCTTCAGGACGCGGCATACCAAAATTGCGATGAATTTTTTCTTTGGTATCGCGTCCTTTTTGATGGCCAATAACCATTATTGACTGACCCTCTAACTTGGCTAATCCACAGACAATAGCAGGATCATCAGCATAAGCCCTATCGCCATGCAGTTCATGAAAATCAGTAAACATGAGCTCTATATAATCCAGAGTATAAGGTCGTTCTGGATGGCGAGATAATTGCGAGATCTGCCAATCACTCAAATCAGTAAAAATTGATTCAGTTAATCGCTCTCTTTTTTCTTCCAGCTGTTTAAGGGTATCAGAAATATTTATATCATTATCAAACTCCACTTTACGAAGTTCTTCTATTTTCGCTTCAAGTTCAGCGATAGGTTGTTCAAAGTCTAGAAATTTTAGATCCATAGAAACCTGGGGGAAATGAATTTATTAATCAATTGATCAATTTTATAGAAAAATCGAAATTAATTCTAAATATTTTCAATCTTGGGCTAAATATCATGTTCTACTTTCAGCTGAGTTAGCAAGCTGTGCTAAACATTCTAAAACGGACATACTAGCATCTTCCATTTTTTTCAAAGCATCTAATGCTTGTTTTTTATCACCATTACTCATATATTCAATTGCATGCACACCCATTACATGAACTGACTGGTGGGGATTTTCCAGCTCTTTGTATCCAGATAAATTTGAAAACAAATCTTTTCCATCCCCTTGATAATACCATTTACCTAAACGACAATTTAGATGATTTGAAAAATCGTTCTGAGTCTTGTTTGACACCCCCATAATCACTTTATAAACCTCCATTTTATAAATAAGATGATCCAATTTAACCACCTCTACAAAACTACGCAAAGCACTGCCTGTAACAATACTTTGCATTTGAGCTGATAAAGAAGCCAACTGATCCATTTTTTCCGAAGCCTGATTACCAATTTGACTGAAATCACTAGATTCCGAGGCAACTGAATCCATTTGTTGTTTTGCATTCCCTGTTTCGACCCTAATAGTATTCACCAGACTTTCAATATCCACAGTGGCGTCATTTGTTCTTTTGGCTAAGGTTCTGACTTCATCTGCAACCACAGCAAAGCCTCTCCCTTGCTCTCCTGCTCTGGCCGCTTCAATAGCAGCATTTAAGGCCAATAAATTGGTTTGGTCAGAAATATTTTTAATCAAATTGATAATACCCTCAATGTCTCCAGCACTTTTGTTTAAACCTTCCACTGTTAAAGCTGTCGACTGAGTATCATCAGCCATCTTTGAAAGAGATGCGGATATTCTTGAAACAACTTGATGCGTTTCAGATAAAACTGACGAAGTATTCTTTGCATTATCTCGCTCACTGATCATTACAGAAGCCAATGAAGCCAAAGAGCTTTGCATGACAATCATAGAATCGCCAAACTCTTGCAGCAAATTAAATAAGCCCTGATAAAAACTATCTCTCTCTGTATTTGAATGAATTTGTTGCTCAGACTGTTTTTTTTCAATCAACGCATTTTCTAACTTTTGCTGTAAATCCTGATTTTTTTGTTTGAGCCGGAAAATTTCTGTTTCCGCATCCTTTAGTTGTTGTTTGTTAAAAAACATCTATTAGCACCAAGTATTAATTAATTATTTGTTACTTATACTAGGAGGTTAATATGAAATATACAACTATCCTGCTGCAACATTTAACCTAAGAAGAAGTTATTCTCCGATTCTAGTAATACATTCAAACTTAGAACTTTTACTTTAATCTAAACAAAGTCAGCTGGGTCTGGTTTATAGCTCAAGCTATTGATTATGCTCCCAACTGATTTTTAGGTTCATCTCAAAATTACCTGACTTTGTTATGTGAATTATCATCTAACTGTTTCAGATGCCGTAACTTCTCTGAAATCTTGATTTCCAACCCTCTATTTACAGGGTGATAATAATGTGTTCCTGCCAACTCATCAGGAAAATAGTTCTCTCCAGCAGCGTAGGCTTCAGGTTCATTGTGCGCATAACGGTAATGTTTTTTATAATCCAGTGCCTTCATCAGCTTAGTAGGAGCATTTCTTAAATGAATAGGCACACTCAGACTACCACTTTGTTTTGCATCTCTCATGGCTGCGTTATATGCCATATAAACTGCATTACTTTTTGGTGCACAAGCTAGATATACAACGGCTTGTGCTAATGCCAATTCTCCTTCTGGACTACCTAAGCGCTCCTGTGCTTCCCAGGCATTAATAGTAATCTCTAATGCTCTGGGGTCTGCATTGCCTATATCTTCTGAAGCCATTCGAACAATTCTTCTGGCCAAATAAGATAAATCACACCCCCCATCCATCATCCTGCATAACCAGTAAAGTGATGCATCGGGAGAACTTCCTCTTACTGATTTATGTAATGCCGAGATCTGGTTATAAAACTCTTCACCCTGATTATCAAAGCGTCGCACACCTCCAGAAAGCACTTCCAGAGAGATTTCTTCGGTTATTTCCTTGCTATCATTGGCTGCTGCAAGTTCCACTGCAATTTCCAATAGATTCAGCAAGCGCCGGGCATCGCCGTCTGCAACAGTGGCAAATTTTTGCTTCAGTTCATCAGAAATTTTGATTTTTAATGATGCCAGGCCCTTCTCTTTATCAGACAAGGCCTTATCCAGTACATCTGTTAAATCATCGACCGTTAATGAATTAAGCACATAAACTCTGGCCCTGGATAATAAAGCGTTATTTAAAGCAAATGAGGGGTTTTCTGTAGTGGCACCGATAAAATATACGGTCCCATCTTCTACATGCGGTAAAAAAGCATCTTGCTGGGATTTATTGAAGCGGTGCACTTCATCTACAAAAAGAATTGTGCGTCTGTTTTGCTCTAGCTGTATTTTCTTGGCATCTGCTACTGCAGCCCGTATTTCTTTTACTCCTGCCAAAACAGCAGAAATGGGCATAAATTCGGCATCTGAATGATGAGCGATCATTCTTGCCAGTGTTGTTTTACCCGTTCCTGGTGGTCCCCAGAATATCATGGAATGCAATCGTCCAGATAAAACCGCTTCAAAGAGAGGCTTTCCCGGTTTTAAAATATGTTTTTGACCAATATAATCCTCTAATGTAACGGGCCGCATTCTATCTGCGAGTGGTTTGGTCATCTCATCAAACATGCTCAGTTTTCCAGGCTAACTAATTTTCAAAGATATCTACACCCTCTGGTGCTTTAAATTCAAATAATGATTCGTCTAATTGCGGATTGAGTTTTACATCAGAAAAATAAATTCGTGTTAACTGACCAAAATTATCACTGAGTTCCATACCACCCAGCACTTCACCATCAAGACCTATCAGGATGTATTTAAAACCACTCTCTTCATTTTTAGGCGATAATTTAATCCACTGTAAATCTGCGTCAACACCTTGTTGCTGAAGAGTAAAATTCTCTTCTAAGGCAATATCGCCGCTTAATAATAATGCCGGTGTCGAACCTAATGAATCATCCAGTTTTTTCACAGTGACCTGTTCCAAATCCACATCATAGAACCAGACAGTACCAGCATTGGATACAATTTCCTGAACAAAAGGCTTATTGTAGTTCCAACGAAACTTACCCGGTCTACTTAAATAAAACATGCCATGACTCGTTTGCGTTGGATATCCATTTTCATCCAGCGTGACTTGTTTAAATACGGCAGTTAAAGAACTTGTTTTCGCTAAAAATGATTTTAACTGGTTAATGGGAGACTGTTCTGCAGATGCTACATTGAATACCATCAAAAAAATTAAAAAAGAAAAGTTTACCGCTATTTGTTTATACATATTATTGAAAATTATCTTTTATAAAATTATTAAACCAGATTTTTGCACGATTCACCTTTTGGGAAACACATAAAGATTCTTCATCCGGTGCTGAACCTGTAACATACGGAAAAAGCTCAGCACCATCACATGCTTCATTTGCAAGTAATCCATTTGCCGGGTCTATCCAAATCATTTCTATATTATCTGGCGGTATCAGATCAACCGGCTGAGTTGAAATTTTTCGCATTAACGAAATCCAGAGTTGTAATGCCCCACTTGCCCCTGTTAACCCTGAAGGCTTGTTATCATCTCGTCCCATCCAGATAACAGACAAATAATCACCACTAAAACCTGCAAACCAACTGTCTCTCAATTTATTGCTAGTACCTGTTTTACCCACTAAACCAAACTCTTTAGGCATATACAAATAAGCCGAACGCCCCGTTCCTTCATTCATAACTTCTTGTAATATTCTATTTGTAATATAAGTTGCCGCTGGATCTACTGTTTGCCTCACTGTGTAAGGGTAACTCTGTAACCTTTCTCCATCCGCTGCAATAACTGCTCGAATAGACCTTAAAGGGGTTGCAAAACCATCCCCTGCCAGTGTTTGATACATTTGTGTCACTTCCAAAGGAGTCAGAGGTGATGCACCCAATAGTAGGGAGGGATACAAATTAACGGGTCTACTCACCCCCAGGTTTCTTAAGGTTTTAGCTATCCGAGCAATGCCTACATCCATCCCTATGTGTACAGTTGCCAAATTATAGGAATGTGCCAAAGCCGTATGAAATTCTACATCTCCATGCTCTTTATTATCATAGTTCTTCGGTTTCCAGGTCTGTCCTTTACTACCTTTGACTTCAATTGCAGTGTCACTGACATTTGTAGTGATAGTGTATCTATCAGGATATTCAAGTGCCGTTAAATAAACCACGGGCTTAATTAACGAACCTATAGGTCTAACTGCATCAAGCGCCCTATTAAAACCGACGCCTCGAGGATCTCGACCGCCAGCCAAGGCAACGATTTCTCCGCTTTCCCTACGGGTAACAATCGCTGCAGTTTCTAAATCGTTAGTTCTAGGCCTTTTTTCTAAAACTTTTAACTTTTGAGAAATTTTGTTTTCAAGTATATTTTGCACTCGGGTATCAAGGGTAGTAAAAACTCTCAATCCCTCTGAGGTTAAATCATCTTCTCTGTATTCCTGTCTTAATTGTCTTTTGACCAATCCCAAAAAACCAGGATAACGATTAACAGAGCGATGTGTGCGTGAAATAATTCTAAGCTTTTGTTTTTTTGCTTCCTGCATTTGTTTTTTGGTGATATATCCTTGCTGGTGCATTTCCGTCAACACTAGGTTCCGACGTTTCACGGAACGGTCTGCATGTCTTCTGGGGTCATAGTAGGATGGTCCACGAACCAAAGCAACCAGAGCAGCAATATCCTGTAAAGGTAAATTTAGTAATGGTCGGCCAAAATAAAATTCACTTGCCAGACCAAAACCGTGAACAGAACTAGCTCCATCCTGGCCCAGATAGATTTCATTTAAGTATGCTTCCAGAATCTCATCTTTTTGATACCGAAACTCTAAAATCAAGGCCATAAATGCTTCGTTCACTTTACGCCACAGACTTCTTTCAGCCGTAAGATAGAAATTCTTCACCAACTGCTGAGTGATAGTACTCCCTCCCTGAACAACAGAACCTGCACGAAAATTCACCCATAGAGCTCTGGCTATTGCTTTGAATGACACGCCAAAATGATGGTAAAAATCTCTATCTTCCGTTGCCATTAAACCCTGGATCAAGGCGTCCGGAGTATTTTCCAGTTTTATTAGCACACGATCTTCTTTTCTGGTGGGATAAAAGCTACCAATTTGTTCAGGATCCATCCTTACAATAGGCATTTCTTTTGCTGATGTTAAATTAATGATTTTTGTTATAGCAACATCGGAAAAGTTTATTCTCAACTGACGACTTTCCTGCCGTTTATCCCAGAAAATAAAACCTCTGGTTTTCACATTAATTTGTTGACCTTTTTTGTTATAGGTGCCTTCTGATGAAAGGCGATAATCTCTTCGGTAATGTAATTGCAACAATAAATCTTCAAATTTTTCTGCCGTTAATCGATACCCCCTATAAATTTCAACCGGACTGGCATAAACTCTTGCTGGAATTGACCATCGTTTACCTTCAAACTGTTTCCGAACTATATAGTCCAGATAGCCTATATACGAAATAAACACAAAGCCGAATATAATCAGAACAGATAAAAACCATTTTTTAAACCAGTGCATAGATCGTTTTATGGCTTTTATCTTTCTAACTGGGCTTTTTCTGGTTTTTTTGGGCATTTGCTGATGCGAGATTAACGAATTAAAAATTAAACCGTTAGTAAACGGGTAAATCAGAATGATTTTACCACTTTTTCGCTTTGATCACTTTTATCTGTACGCCAAAATGCTATCCGATAGCTAAAAGCATCAATTCTTAACTTCTCTCGAGGGCGTTTTGTGAGGCTCATTCATTAATTTAACCAGAGAAATTGTGTTATTCGATAACAATGTCAATTCGGGCTTTCCAAAAATATATCCTTGCGCCATATTTATACCCATTTCTCTGAGTTTACTTATAACTTCAGGGGTTTCAACAAACTCTGCAATTGTCTTTTTACCCAACTTTGTAGCAATTTCAGCCATCGATTTTACCAGCACTTGATCCGTCTCATCATTAATCAAATTTCGAATAAACTGGCCATCGATTTTTACATAATCCACAGGAAAGGTTTTCAGATAATTAAAAGAACAAAAGCCAGCGCCAAAATCGTCCAAAGCAAATTTACAGCCTAAGGCACGAATTTTAGTAATCATATTACGAGTTTGTTCAAAATTATCAACAGCAGCAGTTTCCGTAATCTCAAATGTAATTCGATTAGCATCAACCCAGCTAAGTTCTAATTTTTCCTTAATGGTAGGTAATAAAGAATCGTCTTGAAAAGCCACACTGGAAAGATTAACCGCCAATGATATATTTGACATACTTGCAGGAAGAGCGGCAAGAAAATTAATCGATTGATCTATCACCCAAAGATCAATTTTATGAATTAACCCCATACGTTCGGCAACCGGAATGAAGTCGGCAGGACTAACAACTTCATTTTCTAGTCCTTTCATCCTGATTAATACTTCATAATGAGAAATATTTCCATCCGTCAGGTCAACAACTGGCTGGAAAACCAGAAAAAACTTGTTTTCTAATAGCGCTTTTCTAATTAATGGTACCCAGAAGACATCTCTATTTCTTTCTTGTACTTTAATATCTTTTTCATTGTATTCCCAAACCAGATTACGTCCTTTCTCTTTAGCCATGTTACAGGCTTGACGTGCACGGGTGATTAACTCACTCGGGTGATAAACTGCTTTTTTTGTATTGAGTGCTGATATACCCACCGAGAGTGAGATGCTGTAGCATACATCCCCGATAAAAAACCTGGATTCATAAACTGCTTTTCTGATTTTCTCAGCAAACTGTTTAACATCTTTGCTGGTTTTGTTTTCTAGAAACAGACAAAATTCATCCGAACCGATACGGGCAAATAAATTTTCTTTGTCTGCCAGTTTCCGAATGATTGAAACCACATCAACCAATAGCCTATCACCAATATCAAAGCCTTCAAGCTCATTAATTAAGCTAAATCGATCAATATCTATGAATAATAAAGCTCC
>Ga0256847_1001314_pt1 | contig 12928 bp, 13 predicted proteins | sample TeddybearmetaG_FD_189099 | JGI IMG/M metagenome (GOLD analysis project Ga0256847, IMG submission 189099) | Hydrothermal vent microbial communities from East Pacific Rise, Pacific Ocean - Teddybear | ecosystem: Environmental > Aquatic > Marine > Hydrothermal vents | place: Pacific Ocean: East... | reverse complement strand
TCAGAAAACGAAACAAAAGAATCAAGCCGCTAAAAAGGCTAGACTGCGAATGCTGCTCCCGCCACCCACAGTTTAGCGGCAATCCACCCTCTTTTTAGAGTTGTGTCTTCGACATAAAAAATTATTACCCGAAACTTAAACATCTATTTTACAATTGTTTATATAATGTATAATAGAATATATTAAATTAATAGGTTGACGCCTATGTGCAATGGAGGGAAGAGAATGCCTTTGTGAACTTAATTTCGACCGAAGTAGAGAAATCTAGCATAGCAGGCCTGATCTCATATGCAGAATTAGATTCAATTCTCACTTCATCTTTATAAACTTAGATGTTGATAACAACAAGCCATTCTTATCTTGACTTATCAAATAATAAATCCCTGGCTTTAAAAAAGCACATTCAAAAGAACCTTCTTTTCTATTATTTATTTTTTCTTCTTTTAAGATTTGGCCAAATTGATTAACTATTCTGCAATTGTTAATGTTACTCCCTTTTATTTTAAACATGATATTTTCTTTCACGATACTGGGGTATACTTCAATTAGTGAATGTTCATTTTCGCTTACCGAATTAACCATTTCTAATTCTACACTTATCTCATCAAAATAATAATATGCTCCATAAGTACTTACTGCACCTGATGCTCCTGAATTCGGGATCGTTTCTGTATTTTCATCTGATTTGAAATTTCCAATTATAAAATATTTGTAATTCCCATCACTTATAAATGATGTATCAAATTCAAACCACCCATCTCTTACATCCAGTCCTGAATTAATAATTAACTGAGGTTCTGTATCAACTAAATCGCCAATTGTTTGAACATCTTGAGTCTCCATAAAGGCAATTCCTAATTCGCCAACATAACTTTCCATATAATCTGCCAAAGATATTTTCATCTTTACGCTATATGTATTTCCTTCTTCAAGTACGTTACTTAGTTGTCCTCTTATATATTCCCTTTGTTCAAGTCCATCTATTGTATAAACCCAAATCCCTACAAAGACTTCTCCTTCACTTGGGTTTTCGCTTCCTTTCAATCCTATCGGACCGCTGTATGTACTATTAGGCTGATAGTAATAACAATCTTGAGAAATGATAGTGAAATAAACATCGCCTACTTTATTGTTGGGGGAATCCCAGCTAATAAGAATGTCACTAAATTCGTTCGATATTTGACATGAGGTGAAATTATAGTTTTCAAAACTATAGTTCTCTACTAAATTCTGACTATAACAGTTTAAAATAATTAGAAAAATGAACATCTTGATGAGTAAAATCTTTTTCATTTCTTGATCTTTTTTTTTAATAAATTCCGTATTTGTTCAATTTGAACCTAACTATTCCAAAACCACAATCCGCTCTGTCATTACCTTATCATTCATTGTTATTTTTATCAAATAAATCCCGGACGAAATACCATCTAAATCAATTTCCATAGTATCCCCATTTCTATTTATTAATGATTTAGACAATATACGTTCCCCAACAGTATTTAATATAAAAAGCATTCCTTCTTCATTTCCAAAAGAGTCATCTAGCGAAACCGTAATACTCACTTATGATAAAAGTAGTTAGCTGTTTCATTTTGGTTTATTTTGACAATAAGTAGGTTTCAATTCTCTTGGATAGAAATGTACCGTTAAGTTAAAGTTTAAAAAATTTAATTCCAAAGATTTGACTTATGATATGAAATCATTCAAATTATGAAAAAGTAATTGATGATTTAAAATCTACAAATGGGAAGAAAGAATATCGCAATAAGAAATTTCTAATTGGGATTACTTAGTAAAAAAATATTAATAATCCACTAGATAATTTTGCTAATTTGAGGATTGATAAAGAAAGAAAACTAGACCTAAGTGAAAGAGATTAAGGATGTATCTGTACTATTAGATGAATGGTGTGGGGGTACAAGTGTTATACTCAATTATGAATGGCTAAATAGGTTTATAATAATGGAGCTCAACACTTTGATTTCTTATGCCTATATTTGTAATTTAATTGCATCTTTAGAAATAAGAGTGTATATTTGATAAAAAAATGTTATTAGATCTGAGGATTAGTAATTATATGTCTTACAAAGATGAGACAAGATTCAATATGACAACCGTCAAATCATTTAAGGAACTTCAGGATTCAAATGTTATTAGTCTTGATCGGGATTTTGATCTTTTAAAATCTGCGGCAATATTTGGTTCAAATGCAAGTGGTAAAAGCAATTTGGCAAGAGCATTTACATTTATTACAAATATTATTTTCAACTCCTATCGAGTTTCATTATCCAATAAAAAATTTGGGGCTAACAAAAACATCAGATTTAAACTTAGTGATAAATCTGATAGTGAACCCTCTTTATTTGAAGTTACATTTATCCATGATAACATTATATACAGATATGGTTTCGAAATTGACAACGATAAAATTTGCAAAGAATGGTTATACTACAAAGTAGAAAGAGAAACTCCTTTATTTGTAAGAGAGAATCAAAAATTCACTATCAACGAAGAATCCTTTCCTGAAGGTAGTGAATTCAAAACTCTTGTTAATGATAACGTTCTATTCCTTAGTTTTTTAGGACAACATAATCAGCCTTATTCATCAAAGTTATTAGAATGGTTTTCGAATATTAATGCAATAAGCGGTATTGATGAATCTCATTACGGAGGCTATACTTTACATCTACTTCAGGAAAACTCAAGTTTTAAGAAATGGGCATCTTATGCTCTTCAATATTTGGAAATATCTAACATACAGGCAGTAGCTGATAATGATCAAATATTTACTTACCACAATAAATACAATGAAAACAACATCCTTGTAGATACAGTTCCTTTCGAACCAAGTATCCAATCAGACGGAACAAGAAAGTTAATCAGCCTTTTAGGTCCTATTTATAATACTTTGAAATATGGAAGAATTTTGATTATTGATGAGTTTGATTCTAAACTACATCCCAACTTATCTAAAAAACTTTTAGAGTTTTTTCATAAGTACAATCTTAATGGTGCCCAAATAATTATTACTTGTCAAGACTCAAGCTTATTAGATAAAAATCTTTTAAGACGAGATCAAATTTGGTTTGTTCAAAAAAATCAATTTGGTGCTAGTGAATTATACTCAATGTCAGAATTCGATTCTACAACAGTTAGAAATACATCAGCGTATGACAAGAAATACTTGAATAACATGTTTGGGGGAGCTGGCACCATAAAAGACATGGAAAATCTTTCAAACCTCCTATATAATGGCTAAGAAAAAAGCAAGGAAGGATCCAGCCTATTTAAGAGAACAAGGTAAACGAAAAGCATATGTTGAGCAGGAAAGAAGAATAACATTTTGTTTTACCAAATTAGATAAAACACAAGGACAAACAATTCAAGAATGGGAGGATTTAGGACTGTTGTCCAGTTTACTAGAGAGGACACAAACGGTAGGGCAGATGTCTACTAGAAAAGCATACTCTAGTCAGAGTATTAAACTATATACTAAAGTGGATTTTCCTCCCAACTCAAAACTAAAAAAACCAAATCATATTCCAGATGTAATTTACTCTTCTATGCACATAACACCGAATAGTCAAGAAGTTATAGTTGGGTATGTCGAGAATGATGTTTTCCATATTGTTTTTTTAGACAAAGATCATCACTTTTGGCCATCGATTTTAAAGAATACATAAAAAGAACTGAGTTCAACATTGAGTGATAATGGAAGAGCTCGCACCTCACTCCTACATACACTCTGAGACGTTGGCAGTAATAAAACAAAACAATATGACAGCAAAAGAAATTCTAAAGGAACTACAAGAATACGGAGATGAAAGAACCAAAAAAACACTAATGACTCTTGGAGCTAAAGAGCCAATTTTTGGTGTAAAAGTGGCAGATCTTAAAAAGATACTTAAGAAGACAAAAAAGAATCATGAATTATCATTGGAGTTATACGATACTAGAAATTCAGATGCAATGTATCTGGCTGGTTTAATGGCAGACGAAAAGCAAATCACAAAGGAACAACTGGAAGATTGGGTAGACAAAGCGTACTGGTCTTATTTGTGTGAATATGTGGTGCCCTGGGTTGCAGCTGAATCAGAATATGGGTTTGAACTTGGCCTAAAATGGATCAAGTCAGATAAAGAGACAATTGCTTCTGCTGGTTGGGGAACATTGGCTTATTATGCTGCAGTAAATGAAGATGAAAATCTAGACACCAAGGCCTATATCAAATTACTTGATACTGTCAAAAAAGAAATTCATAGTGCTCAAAATAGGGTTCGATATACCATGAACGGCTTTGTGATTGCTGTAGGGACCTATATAAAAGCATTAACTGAAAAATCAAAGGAAGTTGCAAAAGAGATAGGTAAAGTGAGTGTGGATGTAGGAGGAACTTCGTGTAAAGTACCCCTCGCAAATGAATATATTGATAAAGCTATTGATAAGGGACGAGTTGGTAAAAAGCGTAAAACTGCAAGATGTTAATAATGAGTACAACAGCCAACAAGAGCTAAAAAGTATAAATCGCGTTTTATCTAGAACGTAGTGAAGTGTCATTATAATGAAGGTCAATTGAAACTTTTTCAATTATTTACATTTCATTTTCATCAACTTACATTTGATTAAGCCCAAAACAAGCACTTCATTATACCTTTGTTAAAAATAAATTAACAAATGAAGAAAGCTTGTTTAAATACGCAAACCTGGCTCTTACTGTTCATTATGGTATTTGCCATTTCTTGCGGAGGCCAAGAAAAACTAAATCTCTCAATAGGTAAACAGCAAGTCAGCAAACCTCTCTTTGGTCCAAACGCAAATCCTGATGGACAAATAGCCGAGTATATCCGGAATATACTTCAGGATAAAAATGGACACCTTTGGTTCGGTACTAATAATTTTGGTGTGGCTCATTTCAATGGAGATAGCGTTTCTTATTACTCAATTGGACAAGGATTTAACGGCAATCAAATCACTGGGATAACAGAAGATCAAGATAACAATCTATGGTTTGCGACTGATCAAGGAATTGTTAAGTACGATTGGTCAACTACAGAAAAAGGTGAAAAATTATTTACAAATTATACAGATCCTATAATTTTCATTGGCAAATATGTTTGGAGCATTTTTTCAGACAGCAAAGGAATCATTTGGGTGGGCACTAACGAAGGGGTATGTCGTTTTGATGGCACAAAATTGGAGTCTTTTGAACTTCCTTATTCTGAAGAAAAACAAGATGGGTTTTTCAACAACAGAACTATTTGGTCTATTTCGGAAGATAAAAAAGGGAACATCTGGTTTGGCACAAATGGTAATGGAGCCTTTAAATATGATCCTTCGGCTGAGCTGGGGACAGACTCAAAAGCATTTACCCAATACACTGAAAAAGATGGATTAACTGATAACAGCGTAGATAAAATACTAGAAGATAGAGATGGAAATATTTGGTTTGGAACAAGGCATGGCGGATTAAGTCGTTTCAATCCCTCTTTAGGAGTCGGGACAAGTGTGAAGGCCTTTACGAATTATACACAGAATGATAGTATTGGTAACAATGAAATTTGCAGCATTTTTGAAGATAAGGAAGGGAATATCTGGTTTAGTTCTGAAGGCTATGGGGTATATCGCTATGATCCAACCGTTGGGGACGGGACAGGTGGAAAATCTTTTACGAATTATAGTCAAAATCAAGGTCTAGGCGTTAAGGCAGTACAAACAATTTTTGAAGACAAAGAAGGTCGATTTTGGGTCGGTGGTGGAGGTGGACTCTATCGTTTCGATCCGATAATAAAGAGTGAGACAGGTGGAATATTCTTTTATAATGTGAGGAAAGGTGGGCCTTGGGAATAATAAAATAGGGAAAATGAACACGGTGTCAGAGCAATAGGTATTCAAAAAATCATAAAGGTTTTATAGTGATGTGGGAAATGAAAACAATTGATGACAACATCGCAATGAAAAGGATGAAAGTTTTTCTACTTGATGAACTACTTCGATGCAAGATAACGAGATACCTCTAGGTGTATAAATAAAATCAAGATCAATCTAAGTAACTTCCTTTGTGATGCCTTGTTGATCTTTGTTGTTAAAAAAGAATATGTCTATAGTTAGAAATCAAGTTTAGTTATTTTGCAAGACCAAAATATTCACCACAATGGCACAACGATTTCACTAAGAAAACCATAAAGAATAGTTCGGAATTTTAATTAGTTCTACTTTGAGAGATTAGATATTTTCAGGTTACACATTTCTACTATTGAAGAGATTGTAAAAAAAAGAATGGGTTTAAGGTCACGAGGTTTAGGGTTCAAGGCTAAATGTTGACAAAATAAGTTATGTCAACATCTAGCCTTGCAAACCATAAACCATAAACCTCATACCTATTTTCAATATCTCCAATTTTTTAAATATCTCAAAGTACAATTAGTGTATATGAATTATAAAAATAGAAACCTGGAAATATACTTGCCGATAAGATGATGGTTATCTTAACGCTATTATTTATTGCATGACTGTAAGTGCTATTAAAAATAAAGAATGAAAATAAACATATTTCAAATTGATGCCTTTACAGATAAATTATTTGGCGGAAATCCTGCAGCGGTATGCCCCTTAGATAGCTGGCTAGAAGATGATGTTCTGCAAAATATTGCAGTCGAAAATAATCTTGCTGAGACTGCCTTTTTTGTTCAGTTATCGGACAATCATTTCCATTTGAGATGGTTTACCCCAGAAATCGAAATGGATTTGTGTGGACATGCAACTTTGGCATCAGCATTTGTAATTTTTGAAGAGATAGGATGTGAGCGTGATGAAATCATATTTGATACCCAAAGTGGACTTTTAAAAGTAAAGAAAGTTGGAGATTTTTTAGAACTTGACTTTCCTTCAAGGCCACCGATAAAAGCTGATTTGCCCATCATTATAAGTGAAGGATTAAATATTAAGCCAATAGAAATATGGAAAGCCCGTGACTTTTTATTGGTTTATGATTCTGAAGATGACATTAGCCGAATAGAGCCGAATATCGCCATACTAAATCAAATAAATATTGACCCTGGTGGTATTATAGTAACTGCCAAAGGAAAATCTGAAGATGTTGATTTCGTTTCCAGATTTTTCACACCACAAGCTGCTGTATTTGAAGACCCTGTAACAGGCTCAGCTCATTGTACTTTGGTTCCTTTTTGGGCAGATAGATTAAACAAAACTGAATTAAAGGCTTTGCAAATTTCTAAACGTGGAGGAGAATTGTTGTGTAAATTAGATAAGGATAGAGTTGCAATAAAAGGAAAGGCTGTTAAATATTTGGAGGGAGTAATTGAATTGTAAATAGACAAAACATTATAATTGAAAGATGAGATTTAAAATTCTAATACCCTTATTTGTACTGCTATTTATGTCTTGCTTTTCTCCTGTTCAAAAGCCAAAATTAACTCCAAAATTAGAACTAGTCGATAATGTGATTTTTAACTTCAATGATGTTGAATTTACGTATGCCCAAATTGATTCAGTTCTGTCTACTTATAAATCTGGAATAGACCATAATTTAACAGATTCTATCAGCATTTGGCTTATTGTAAATGTTGAGATTGTCACTATGGGAACTGTAGGCCAAGTGAAAAATTCACTAAGAAAAAATGAATTTATGAAAATAATATATACCCCTAAATGAGGAGTTGAATTGATTCGGATAGATAAGTAAGATTAACTAAATTTATATTTATTTGAAATCAAGTTTTTATAGAAAGATAAGAGAAGAGTTTACACTCACAGTTTTCGTATCATTATCGTATATTATCGTATATTATCGTATATTATCGTTCCTTATCGAATCAGTTAGAGTCAAAATAAGTGGTAGCTATCGTATCTTTATCGTATATTATCGTATCTTATCGTATATTTATAGATGGATTCGTATCATTTCGTATAGATAAAATGAAAATAATATGATGAAAGTCTACAATTTTGACTTGGAAATTAATTGGAAGCTAATCAATTCGCTGAGCCAAATCGATAGATTTGACGCATCATGGACTTCAATAGAAAAAAGAGAAGGACAAACACTCAAACAATTAAAATCAATAGCTACTGTTAGAAGTGTTGGAGCATCAACAAGAATAGAGGGGTCAAAAATGAGCGACGAAGAAGTTGACTTATTATTAAATAATTTATCGATTGATAAATTAGAAGATCGTGATAGCCAAGAAGTAGCTGGATACTTTGATGCCTTAGATGAGATATCCAATTCTTATGAACAAATAAGAATTACAGAAAATGAATTAAAAGGATTACATAATCAACTATTAAAATACAGTCAAAAAGATGCATGGCATAAGGGTGGGTACAAACAGCATAGCAATAACGTAGAGGCTACGCTTCATGATGGCACAACTCAAATAGTTTTTCAAACAACTCCACCTGGTTACGAAACAGAAGATGCTATGAGAAATTTGATTGATTGGTATTTAAATGATAATGAAACCCACTTAATTATTAAGAGTGCCGTATTCTCATATGAATTTGTATCGATACATCCCTTCCAAGATGGAAACGGAAGATTGAGTAGACTAATAGCTAGTTTGTTACTACTGAAAAATGGATATAAATGGATACAGTATGTTAGTTTTGAACACGAAATTGAAAATAGAAAGCCAGAATATTATCGTGAACTTAGAAGATGTCAAGCACTGAGACCAAATGAGAATATTACATCTTGGGCTCTATTTTTTATTGATGCACTTATAAACATCCAAGAGCAACTAATGGTTAAATTAGAACAATCAGGAATAGAATCAAACTTATCTCCAAAAGAAAAATCTGTCTTAGCATTTATTGCAAATTACCCTGGATGTAAATCTGGAAAAATCGCTATGAAACTTGAAATTCCGAATCCATCAGTAAAGAAAATTTTGAAGAACTTGACGAATCAAAATTTAATAGAAAAACATGGGGTTGGACCTGGAACAAATTATACAATAAATTAATCGGCACTAATTATCATTAATAAGACATGATAAAACATGAAATAATCATCTTGCTATCATTTGTCTTGATAGTATTTTTGCTTTCCAATTGCAGTTTTGCTAAAAGAGGAGGGACAATACCTGTTTTTATGGATGAATTTGTCAACACTACTGTAGAAAGGAGATTTGAACTCGACATAGAATTAACAGGACAAATAATAGAATTTCAAAAACCTTATGATTGTAACAATGATTCTATCTTGTATAATGTTACAGCAATAGTAAATGTTGATAATGAAAAATTTACGATTTACATACCTTGTTCACAGGAATCATTCAGTAAAGATGATGAAGTGAAAATATCACCAATTGAATTAACTGAATTAGACCATTCAGCAAGAGAAATATACAAACCATTTCCAAAGGACTCAAAGCATTACCCATATTGGGAATGTTCGTCTTGTAAGTGCAGAAATACTTTTGGAGTGATTGAAATGATAAATTGAAAGTTATAAAAAAAATATACTTGCCTAAATATCGGTTGCTGATAGAAATTCATAAAAATACCTTCGCAAAAAATAATCAATATGAATTTCAAAGAATTACACAATCAAGAATCACCTATACTCATATGCAATGTATGGGATGTCGTAAGTGCGAAAGCAGCACAAAAATTAAATTTCAAAGCAATAGGTACTTCTAGTGGAGCGATTGCATCAATGCTCGGTTATAACGATGGAGAAGAAATTAGTTTTAAAGAGCTTGAATATATTGTCGAAAGAATAACCAAATCGGTAAATCTTCCTTTAACTGTTGATCTAGAAGCAGGGTATAGTAAGAACCCTGCAGAGATTGCAGAAAATATAATTCGATTAGCCAAATTAGGAGTTGTTGGAGTTAATATTGAAGACAGTATTGTGAACAGGGAAAGAGAAATAGTTGATGCCAATATTTTTAGTAATATACTCGAAGAAGTTTGTTCAATTTTAGTTCAACAGAATCAAAACGTATTCATTAATGTACGGACTGACACTTTTTTGCTTAATATTCCAAATGCTTTTCAGGAGACAATTGACAGGGCAAGTAAATACCAAAAAGCTGGCGCAAAAGGACTTTTTGTTCCATGTATAGTTAATGAGAAAGATATAGAAACTGTTGCGAAAGGAATTGAGCTTCCTTTGAATGTCATGTGTATGCCTGAATTGCCAGAATTTGAAACTTTGGAGAAACTTGGTGTGAAAAGAATTTCTATGGGGAATTTTGTTTTTAGTAAGGTAAATAGATTACTTGAAAATGAATTGAGCCAGATCCTTCAAAACAATTCTTTTAAAAACCTATTCTATTAATGAATGTAAATTACAACTGTTTTTTTCTGCTAGTAGCACGAATCAAGAACTAATCATAATTTTAAAAAAGATGAAATTAGCACCTTTAATATTTTTGTTGTTTGCCGCAGTTACAAGTAATTGTCAGGAATCCACTTTCCATAATCCAAGAGGAAATTCGTTTTCTTTTGGTCAAGATACTAAAAGAACGGCCTCAATCAGCTATGGAGATATTGATCATGATAATGATATAGATATTGTTATAGCAAATGGTAGACATTGGGCAGATCAAAATGAAGTATATCTAAACACGGGAAGTGGAAGATTCAATGTTTCATTTAATTTAGGATATTATAAATCAACAAGTTATGCTGCTGAAGTTTGTGATTTAAATAATGATGGACATTTGGATATTGCTGTTGGTAATGACAAAGCTCCAAACAGAATATTCATGAATGATGGTAGTGGTAAATTTGAAGAAACTGGAAGTTTTGGTGACGATTATTCATCTACTAGAAACTTAACTATTGGTGATATAGATAACGATGGCGATCTAGATATATTGATCACCAATAGAGGCCAAAGAAATGAGATATGCCTTAATGATGGAAATGGACTATTCGATAAAGTAATTTATTTTGGAGAAGATGATGACTCCACTATTGATGTCAAAATGTATGACATTGATAAGGATGGAGATGAAGATTTAATTCTAGCAAATCGAGACAAACAGCAAAACTATATTTACTTAAATGAAAATTTGAATTTTATAGAGAAGATTAAATTTGGAACTGGAAAAGATGAAACAAGAACAGTTGGTCTAGCAGATTTTAATAATGATGGATATGTTGATATTTTGACAGGAAATATAGAACAGAGAAATCAAATATATTTCGGAGATAGTAAATTAAGATTTGAAACCTACGTTGATTTGGATTCGATTGAAGACACAACTTATTCACTTGATGTCGGCGATTTTGACAATGATGGAGACGATGATATTGTTATTGGGAATTCTTCAGAACCCAATAGGGTATATGTTAATAATGGAGGGTCATTCTCCAGATTTGATTTGAACAGTAATTTGTTAAAGACATATGATATTAAATTTGTTGATATTAATAATGATAAATACTTAGATATAGTTGAGGCTAATTCTGATGCATTGAATTTATATTATTTTAATACCATACCAAATCAAAAGAAAAAATGATTGGGTCAACAATTTATAAAGACGGACGCTTACTTTTATTGTATATAAATCGCAACAACTTGACAGGATGTAACAATGTGTGTAAATTCATATTGCACATTTGCGATTGTCATTCCGAGCGAAGTCGAGGAATCGAGAATGCTTAATGTTTTAAAATTTCGACCGAAGCTGAGAAATCTAGCTCGTTTGGATATCACCTAATAACTCTGTTTTGTTATTGGATTCAGTGGATTTCTCCACAAGGTCGAAATTAAATTGCGTCAATGTACCTTGATTCTTCGACTCCGTTTATCACTACGCTCAGAATGACAAGGAACATATCAAATTTTTTTAACCTCTGCATTTTTGTGCAATTTGTTGAACACACTGTAACGACGTGTGTATCACAAATTGCACTTTCTCAAGAAAATAAGCTCCTTGTCATCTTGAGCGAAACGCCAGCGCAGTCGGGCACTCCTTGTCATTCTGAGCGAAGATTCATCGAAGTTGAAGAATCAAGGAGTTTGCCTTTACTTTAATTTCGACCGAAGTGGAGAAATCCACCATTTTATTACATCAAGAGCTAGATTTCTCCAGTTCGGTCGAAATTACTGCAATGGAACATTGTCTTCCTTCGACTGCGCTCAGGATGACAATGTTCCATTGCGGTCCTTTAGGATGACAATGTTAAAAACTATACAAACAATTATGATTTACTTTTTGTGCAATTTGTGATACACACTGTAACAACAAATAAGGACCCATTTAAAATGAAATCTTTACATTGTGATAAATAAACCAATTATGAAACACGTAATATTATTGTCTTTTGTAATAATCGCTTTCGGCTGCGGCATCACAAAAAGTGGTTCAAGCCAGTACAATTCTAATTCAACAGAGCAAATATTTATATCTAAGAAAGGTAATGGGCCAGGTGGGAAATGTTATTCAAAAATGATGTTAGGAACTGAAACTGTATGGACAGAAGTGGTGTGCCAGAGGCAATTTTCAAAGGGATTAATAAAACAAATTCAATCCGATTTGGTGAGATTGAATTATGTGTTAGCAGGCAATGAAATATCCAAAGCAAAATATGGGAAGACCACAAGACAAGCCATAAAAGACTTTCAAATAAAGAACAATATGGCTTATGGTGGATTAGATTGGGCGACGGTAAATAGATTGAAGGGTCTATAGATTAAGTATTACAATTTGAAAATGAGAGCTATAGCGGAAGCACAAGCCGGCGAGGCGAAAGTCTGATTGAAATAAAGATTATCAATTTAACAAAAAAGCGTCACTGTGAAATGTACCTTATGATACTTAGGGAGTGTTACAAAATAAAGTATACTTTTAGTCGGCGTGTATCGAGTAGTTCCATTCACCGTGGAATTCACTCCTTGTGATGTTTAATTGAGCTAATTCATTGTCTGAAATCTTAATTCCTG
>Ga0256847_1001313_pt1 | contig 12929 bp, 10 predicted proteins | sample TeddybearmetaG_FD_189099 | JGI IMG/M metagenome (GOLD analysis project Ga0256847, IMG submission 189099) | Hydrothermal vent microbial communities from East Pacific Rise, Pacific Ocean - Teddybear | ecosystem: Environmental > Aquatic > Marine > Hydrothermal vents | place: Pacific Ocean: East... | reverse complement strand
TAAACCTTTTAAAAAAAGATAAAGTATTTAAAAAAGGAGTTAAAGCCAAACGATTTAGGGCGGGACTTGATGAAGAATATGCTCTTAAAGTATTGTTACAAGAGTAGTTTTCATGCTCTTGCCCTGACCCAAGGTGGAGGATAAACTAAAGTCGTTATTGTTAAAATAGTTAATGAAATAATAGCCGAAAGCGCAACAAAAGCATATCTTTCACGAGTATATTTTTTACGCTTATATTTAATATAAAGTAATGCAAAAAAAAGCAATAAAGTAACTAAAGATAAAATACTAATAAGGGTATAACTTAAATAATGATTCATAATCCAATAAACTTAAATTTTCAGTGTTTATTATAAATAAAAATGAATCAATAATAAATAATTTTAATTCACTAAAAAAAACAATGTAGGGTGTATAAGCGAAGCGCCATACACCTTTCTTAGGTACATAATTAAGGTGTATGGCGCTTCGCTTATACACCCTACATTTACTAATAACTTGATTTATATATAATTTTTCTAACTTAATGGTAGTGGGTATTCCCCTACTATCACTCAATAATTTTAATTCAACCATCCCAATAACGTCATAATTAAAACAAGTTGCGCCCCAAATCCCGTTAAAAAGCTCACTATTCTTAATACAGGCACTCGAAAAGTAAATAAAACAACATGAGCTAAACGAGCAAAGAAAAAAACCATACAAGCTATTTGAGTAAGCGAAGTACTAATTTCTAAAAGATGTAAAATAATCACCAAAGGAGCAAAAATAATTAAATTTTCAATGGCATTTGTATGGGCTGCCATAAGACGTTTTGCCCAAGGTACTTTGCTGGTGGTTTCACCATCAGGATCCCAAATTCCAAATAAAATCCCGCCTTCAAAAAGCCGATTGATAATATAAGGAACCCAAAGAATGGAAGTTAAAAAAATCGTTAATGTAAGCCAGTAAAATTCAGTTGTCATTGTTTTAGTCTCAAAAATAATTAATAATATACAGACCAGTCGGTCTATTTATTATTATAATTAAATTTATTATTTTGTCAAAAGGTTTTATTCTAAATTGTTAATAAGCGCTTTAAGTTTACCAACTTCAATTAAACCGCCCCAAATATCGCCTAATACAAAAACACGACCGTCTTTTGTTCCCATATAGTTGCCATTATCTGGATAAGGACCGCGATAAAAAAAGCCGTCTAAAGCTTGGGTTGTTAGTGCCTCAGGAAAAATATTGGGGTATTTTTTTTCTGCCCAATTAAAAAGGGTTGTTGATTGTTCAAAGTCTGTAAAATTTGTTTTAATGGCATAAATAGCGCCTGAATCTAATATTGTATTATCAATTAAAGCTTCTTTTTTTAATATTTGAATTAATTGTTTTTTATCTTCTGTTGCAACCATTAAATTATTTGTTAATGCAATGGATTGTCCAAAATAATCTTCTGGGGCGGTTTGTCTTCCCTTTAAATAAGCTTGTTGAGACCAATTTTTATCTGTGCGTGAAAAAACATAAATTGCCCCTGTATTATAAAGAGAATTATCACTTTGATCGCCATTTAATCCTGTGGATTTACTTTGTTCACCACTGGCACCAACCGCTAAAATATTATTAAAAAGAGCTAAACTTTCACCAAAATGATCCCCTATTCCCGTGTTTGATGCTTTGATATAAGCTTCTTGAATCCAATCCTGTGCTGTTCTTGTGAAAATATAAACAGCGCCTGTATCCCGTCTTGTTTCATGATTGAGATCATTAAATGACGATAATAAGTCACCATTACCTTGTTGAGGTGGGTTAATACCTGTTGCTAAATTATCTTCGCCAATGGCACTGATGGCGATAGTATCCTCAAAAATAGCCACTTGATGTCCAAAACGGTCTCCTAAGGAAAGTGTTTGTCCAGGAAAGCCGCCCAAATCTCCTGCTTTTGTATTTGAACCAATTAAGGTGCTTTGTAATTGCCATGTCTCTGTTTCCTGAACAAAGACATAAACAGCGCCCGCCTCCGCATTTTCAGCACTTGCCCCAATCACGAGGGTGTTATTATCTAAAGCAATGGCGTTAATAATAGAGCGAATAGGATGAATATTTTTGGGTTTTTTTATAAAACTTGGTTGCCGCCATTGGTTATTAATTTTTTTTAGAATATATATTCCTTTAGCAGTCGTTGAGTCTTCTGTTTGTGTTCCTGCAATGGCAAGCGTGTCTTTTGATAAAGCAATAAGATAACCAAAAGGCGTTTTACTATCAATATCAAGATTAGCAATATGCGCTTGTTGGTTCCATTGCTTGGCATCGCGTTTAAAAATATAAATACTACCCGATATAAAAGAATGATCAGTGGTGCTGACGATTAATGTGTCATTATATAAAGCAATAAGCTGCCCAAAGTGAGTTTCTTTTTGATTATTTTGAACCGTTAAATAAGCTTGTTGTAACCATTGATTATTTTCTAAAATAAAAATATAAACGCCTGATTTTTGTTGTTCGGCAGGAGCGCCAATCGCTAGGGTATTATGAGAAAGTGCAACCGTATAATTGGTAAAATTATCAGTTGAATTTAATTGGTATTGATGTTTTCGATGTATTTGTTTTTGGATTCCTTGCCATTGTGATTTTGATAAACCAGCAGGTTCCATTGCTCGTAAAAGAGGACTGATTAATAATATGATTATTATTTTAAAAAATTTATTTTTCATTACTTAATATTATCACGGCCAGTTATTTTAGGAGTCATTAATCGAATTTGTTATAATAAGGAAAATTTTTTTGGACTTTATTTAATGAATAAAATAAATACTTTTTTTGTTATTTCTTTTATCTTCTTTTTTACTTATTTGATTGTTAATTATTGGCAAGTAACGCCTAAAAAAGCAAAATCAGATATTACGGATGCTCGTGTTTATCAATTACTTGAAAATACCAATGAAAAATCATTAGATTTAAGAGCCACTGAAAATGCTAAGTCAGGATGGTGGTTGCGTTCTTATTCAGGTGAACCTGTGGTGATGTTGCTTTATAAAGAATTAAAAAAAGTGAAGATTGCCACAAAACACAATCGCTATAAATTAAATTTTTGCCAAGGGCAAGTCAATATTTTAGCAATACCATCAAATATTAAATCTGAAAAAAAGAAAGAATATCAAGGGATTAGTTATTATGGTCAACAACGAGAAATAAAAACTCGAAAACAACAAAAAGCCTTTAAATTTACTTTAAGCCAAAACTCTAAATTACCCACTTTTTCATTAACGCTTAATCGTCAAACATTACAAATTAATCATCATTATGCAGGGCAAAGTCATTTATTTCATTATCAAAATAGCAATAATTCCATTATTAAAAAAATTAAACGAAATCATGTTATTCCTGATTTATTGCCGAAATCAAAACAACATTATTTATTATTCTTTAAAAATAGAGAATCTATTATTAATCAACAAACTTTATCACCTCAATTCCCCGCCTCTTTTGAAGGTGAATTAGCTTATGAATGGATTATTGAAAAAAAAGGCGCTCATTGTTATTTAGAACTCACTGGATTTGAGCCGCTTATTAAGAAGAATAAAGCAGAAGAACAACAACAAAAAATAATATGGCATACTGAATTTCATAGCGATGTCTTATTTGAAAATAATGAATTTATTCGGCAAAATTTAAACACCGTTGAATATGATTTATCTCTTGATGAAATTCCTGTTGAAGATGAAGCTTTAGCTAAAGAATTAATTAAAAATAGTTTATTAAAGGTGGCAGATAATCAATTAGTGACTTTTCCTAATCAAGAATCTTATTTAATTTGTCAAAAACAAGCAGACTTATGTAATATAAAAGATTGGAATAAACAAAAGAAAACTTTATTAAAAAAATTATACTTTTCTGCGCCAGGTAAAGAAATTCAAAGTAAAGTCAATTTATATAATGAACGTATTTTAATGACTGCAATGCTTATTAAACCAGCTTATAATAATGGCAAAGCATTGGCGTTAAAAAAAGAGATTAAACTCAATGGAAATATTATTCCTTATGGAACAAATCATCAATTAGGCACTTTATTATTAAATACTTTAAAATTTCAACGGGCGGAATGGAATAATGCCGATATTATCAGCCCTTCGGTTGATCTATTAACGCCTTTATCCGAATTAACTTATCGTATCACAGCGCAACAACGAATGACGTTGGATATTATTGTTTTTGGTAAAAATCCGCGTCTTAATATTAAATCTCGGTCTCAAAAGCCGTTAAAAAAAGTAGCAAAACAATGGCAAGTAGAATTGGTTAAAGGAGAAACCATTGAATTTACCACACAACCTTTAAAATACTATCGTCGTAATTATCGTTATAACAGTAAACTGCCAATCAGCGTGATTAAGCGCCAAATTTCTTGGAAAAATGTGCCATTAAAAAAACATATTTTAGTTTCAAGCACAACATCAAAAACAAAACAAAAAGTCGAAGATGATTTAAAAATCAGCAGCGCAGATGGTCAAATACTTTATGAAAAAGGTGAGATTACGTTTGCCGCCTTAGATGCGGGATTATCTAGTTTATTGGGCATTAATGAAAAAAGTTTATATCAATTACCCACAGCCCTTAAAAATCATGGGATTAAAGGAGCCGTAACCGCAACCTTAGATCTTAAATTACAACAAAAATTAAATACCATTATTACGAAATACAATACAAAATATAGAGCAGGTAATCAATATTATAAAGAGGCTAATAATCCTCAGATGTCCTTTGTATTAATAGATGCCAGTCAACAACGAGGCGCTATTAAAGCAGTCGTAACGAATCATAATTTAACCGATATTTATCCTGATGAAAAAAGTGTATTGCTTAATAAAATGGATCGGGAGTTTCCTGAAGAAAGCCAATTGCGTTGGTTTCCTGGTTTTCATAATGCCACGCCTTATAATTATCCAGGTTCTACTTTTAAATTAATGAGTGCTTTAAGTATTTTTGAAGAATTGGAACAATTAAAAAATACCAAGGATTGTCCTAATCGAGAGCAACAACATTGCGCTATGGATATTTTAAAGATTGATGATTTTAGAAAACAAACTCAAGCCTTGATTAATGGCATTAAAGGCGGGAAAGCTTATAAAAAAATCGGCTTAAATAATAATTTTCATTTTGATCCGTATGATGGTTATTTTCCCCATCAATCCGCTTTAACGCTTAAAAAAGCCAGAAATAAACGAGGGTTTATTAGCGCTCCCCGAGCCAGTGGCGGAAATCCTAATTACTTTTTTGATTTATTTAAAGCGGAATTAAAAAGTAAACGTCCTGTCGGACTCGAATTTTTTATTAAAACGTCTTATAGCCCTTGGTTCTCTTGGATGTTGTCACGAATGACACCCGCTTTATATTATCAAGGCGGACATGGCGGAATATTAACCAGTAATTTTCAAGATGATCAAGCTAAAACAGAGTTATTTCCATTATTTAGTATTATGAAAAAATTAGGTTATATGGATACTATTAGCTTAATTAATGGTCAATTAGTGCCTAAGAAAATATCCGAGCATAATTTAAATGCATGGGGAGTCAATACTTTAAGCCGAAGTACGGGATATTTAACCCCTGTTAATATTGAAACGATTTTAGATAATTATTCATGGTATAAAATGGCGATTGGTTATTATATTTCGGCGACGCCCATTCATATTGCGACCATGTCCGCTTCTATTTATAACGAAGCCGCTGTTCGCCCTTATTTAATTGAAAAAATAAATAAAGATCCACATCAAGTGATAAAACCCTTGCCTTTAATGGGTTCAAAAGAGAATTTCCAACATCTTAAAAATGGTATGTATAAAGTGGCTCATGAATGGGGCGGAACCGCTCGCAGTTATTTAGCCACTTTAGATCAAGTTTGGGCTAAAACAGGAACTATTACTTTAAATGAAGATAAAAATGGCGCTTGGATGACGGGCTTTTTTTGTGAAAAATCACAACCTAAGGCGGGAACGGTTAAAGTGCCGACTTTAAATATTAGGACAGGGGCGGGAACTCAATATTTAAAAATAGCTAAATTAAAAAAAGGGGATCAAATTACGATTATTGGACAACAAGGGAATTGGTATCAAATTAATCAAGGTTGGGTTTCAGCAAATTCGATAGCAACCGCTTCCAAGAATCCTCAAGCGGAATGTGAAAAAGCCTATGCTTTTGCTTGCAATGTCGCACCTGTTAAAGGAGGGGGCGCAAGTGCTTGTGGTCCTATTGTTAAAGAAATTATCGAAACCATCCGTTATCAATAGGTATTTATTATGTTTAAACAATCTTTTACGCTTATTTGTACGTTATTAACGGCATTATTTATTAGTTTGATTCTATTTACATGGACCAGCAATGATTTGTTTCATTTTAAATCAATGATGGGAGAACCAAAATATAATCAATATTATAATAAAGAATTTATTCACCAACAGCGTCGTTTTGTGGTTGGACAAAATCCTGTGGTTTTGGGACGAACGGATTTATTAGCTCGTAAAGCAGACACGCACCACTTATCCATTGCTTTTAATACGGCGACGGAACAATACGCTTTAACCAATATTAGTAATGCCAAAAAAGTATTAACTAAAAATAACGGAGTCACCCGCTATATTCGAGAATGGGCATTAACCGCAGGAGATCAATTTTTATTTGGCAAAGAACAGATTCAAATAATCAAAGTCACTCAAAATCAATTGCAGTTGAAAGTCGGAGAAACCGCTTTTCAGATTGATGCTAAAACATTTGATGTTAAAATTTTGGAACTATCCAATCAAATTGTATTTCCTACCCCTTGGAAACAACATAATGGCAGTCAAAAAACAAATTTAACGCCCTTGCAATGTCAAGGGCTAAAAGAAAAAATAAAACATTATGCTTTATATTCCATTTTTCAAACAGAACCCCATTTTCGTATTGGTTTAGGCGGGCAATATCATTGTGAAAATAATATTCCATTAGCGGGTATTGATTATCAAGCTTATATGATTGAATATCGAGATCAGCATTTCTTTTTACGTCCATTTCATCGCAGTGCGGCTAAAAAAGGCAATGTTTTTAAAATTATAAAAAATGGCAAACACCTTAGTATTGATGATCAACCTTTATTTTTTAAAGACTCAGAACAAATTTTAATCACCTTAGGTTTTTCTTCTTATTTACTGCGTTTTAATAAAAATAATCGCGGACAACCCTTTGTTACTTTTAAAACATTGAATAAAGGAGATATAAAACAAAGTGAAGTGAACCAAAATCATCAGAAAATAGTGGATCGAACCATTAGAGAAGATAAACATCTATTATTTAATAATGGATTATTTGGTTTAACAACAGGCTTTATTTTATGTGCTTTATTATGGTTTTTTTCGAGTTCCTTTTTAAATAGAATCGGTTTAATCAAGTTATTTGCAGGCTTTATATTAGTGATGCTCATAATGGTACAAGTTAAAACCAATAAAATTAGTTTATTGGCTTTTCAAACCAGTGATATTGCCATGATGTTATGGGTTAATATGTTGTTTAGTCTTGCTTACCTTTGGTTTAAACAACAAAAATCAATTTTAAATTTTTATTTAAGCACCCTTGTTTTAATGGGTTATGGTATTTTATACAGTTGGCATTTACAAGATTTAGCCGAATCAACCAAATATTATAATGATTTCAAAGAACAACTTTTTCTTATTCTATTAGGCATGCAGCTTTGGTATTTTGTGTTATGTTATCAACAAATTATTTTAAAGCAACTAACACCTTTATTAACTCGCAGTGATTTTTCATTAGATGATATTCAACCTTATTTAAAAGGCATTGGACTGTTATTTTTAGTTTGGCTTTGGATTGGAAAAACAGCCACCTTATTAATTGTTTGTAGCATCTTATTTTTAAAAGCCAGTGCCTTAAAAGCAGAATCATTGAGTACTTTTATATTACAACTTATTTGGCAAACTCTTTGGTTGGGAATTTTTATCTATTATGGATTGAATAGTTCCTTAATAATCAGTCTTGCCATTATTATTGGTTATATTCTTTTAATTACTTTTATTAGTCGTTCTCGAAAACTTAGAAATAAAATAAAAAGTGGGCAAAAACACCCCAAACAAGGCTTTAAAAAAATTAATAAAATTTTTAATCGGTTATTATTAAAAAATAGTATTAAAAATCTTGTTTGGCTTATGGCTGTTTTATCTTTCTTAGCCAGTATTGCTTTAGTTTTAATCAATTCTCCTGTTTATATTCTTGCTTTTAATTGTATTTTAACCGCCTTGATTATTTTATTATTAAGTTATAGTCATAATCGGGAGCGCTTGCCTTTTATTTTAATTTTACTACTGAGTTTTAGTTTTATTTTAGTTTATGCGGGGGCGGGCAGTGAAACAGGAATTCAAGGCATTCAACCAATGGAATTTATGAAATTATTATTTTGTATTATTCTATCGATTACTTTATTTTTATTTAGTTTTTATCGGTTTGATGGAAAATCATATTTTTTGCCGCTTTTCACCTTTATTTGTTTAGGCGGAACTTTAGTTGCGACCAGTTTATTAACCAGTGATCAATCCTTTTTAGTCTTAATGGCTTGGAGTTTTGTATTGGCAACGGGATTTATTTTAATTGTGTCTTATGCTGATAAAATAACGCGTTTTACTCGTCTTATTTTATTTATTTTAATGATTCCTTTCGCCTTTTATTTAATTGTTCCAAATATTATTAATGTTTTTAATAATGTTATCCATTCCGCCACAGGGATTGCTCGTTATGCGGCTTGGCAAGCACCTGAAAAATATCCTTATTCAGGTTCACAATATCAATATGCCAGTTGTATCTATTTAGTCCATTACAAAGAAAAAATGGATAAATGTTATATTGGACCCAATGAAATGTTACCCAGTGAAATTAAAATTCCTCATTTAAGCAATGTGGATGATGATTTTGCATTAACAGGTTTTATTACCGCAACCAATATTGTTCGTGATATTCCTTTTTATATTGGCTTGGCTCTTTTTATTGGCTTTCAAGTACTTTGGTTTATTACGCTTATTTCGACTCTAAAACCTTTTATAAAAAAATCAATCATTGATTGGCAAGTTAAAATATATGGTATTTTTCTATTTGCGGGATTAGGTTTTGTACAAGCACATATTTTAATTGCTTGGGGCAGTAATACGGGTTTTTTACCTGTTATGGGACAACCCATGACCTTTTTAGGTCGCCAAGGCAGTCATTTGGTCTTGTTTATCTTTCCTTTCCTTTATATAGTAAGCCTCGCCATTGGGTTTTTAAAAGAGGAAAAATAAAATGTCAGCTATTGAACAAATTATGGGGGATATTCACGCCCAATTTAGTCCGTCAGGATTAGGTGGGGCAACCACCAATAAACTAAATACTCATAAAGAACAATGGCAACTATTAATTTATATTAATCCAAACTCTTTAACCATTGAGGAAGTGAAACAAGCCATTGAACAAGGCAATGATCCCATTGATCAATATTTACAACAAAATACCGATAAATATTATTTTACCTTAATGGAGATGTCACAAGATTATGTTTTATCATTAATGACCTCGATTCAAACAAAATGGCAACTTTCTATTGCTGATTTAATATTTTATCCGCCCCCAAAGTTAAGTATTAAAGCCTTAACAAAAAAAACTAAGGTGATTAAAAATAGTTTATTAATTGAGGCGATTGACTTTAATGATGAGCAAGAATATTTTAATGGCACCCTTTTTTTAGTAAAAAAGAATCAGCTTGAAATTGAAGAATATCCTGAAACTCTTCGATTATCTTATAATAATAAAGGTGTTTATTTGCAACAAAATAATCTGACGATTCAGTTAATACATAAAAATGTCCAAAATTTTCAAATTAATAAAGAAGACGATGTTTATTATATAGAACCTAGTACAAAACCCTTTGAACAAAGGCAACAAATACAAACCAAAATTGATAAAATCGCGTTAACCCATTTAATCTTAGAATCGGTTTATTTTACCGATGAGCAATGGTTAACAGTTCAAGATCAGGAAAATCAAACTTATTACTATACTCAAATAAATGAAAGTATTAAAAATAATGAAATAAAATACGGGGATTTTTATCAAACAATTGCCGATGACATGCAATTAAAAGATATTTTTTATCGTTATTTTAAAAATCAACAAATTATTGAAAATAATCGAATTTTTCGTTTTAAAGGCTTACCTTTTGGTTTAGTTCAATATAATAATAAAGGTCAAATTACTAAAATAACCCGTTTAGGAGATGAACCGATGGCGCATTTTTTTGACAAAGAACAGAAGCAAGGTATTTTAATTGGGTTTTATGTTTTTAAATTAGCAAACTCAGGTGGCTTTTTCAGTAACTTATTTAGTTGAACATTAAAATGAATCAAAAAACCTATTTTTTTCTTAGTTGTTTATTTTTATCGGCTCATTTATTTGCAGATTGTCCAACAGAGAATAATAAAGCAAAAAAATTAAGAACAACCAATAGTAATATTGTACTTGCTGAAGTTGATCAAAAAGGAAATTTTCATTGGTGTATTAAACCCAGTGTTAGAAGTAAATTACCTCTCTCAAAAATGGCGGGCATTGTTCTAACTAAAAGAAATAATTTAGTATTAACCACTGAAGGGAAAATTTACTCAAAAGAATACTGGTTTGGTTTACCTTATAAAACCAAGAAACAAAAAATCACCCTTGGATGGTTAAAAAAACAACTTAAAAATAAATCAGGTGTTTATCAGATTAAATTAAACAACGAAGGATGTCATTCTCATCATGGTTATAAAAGTTGTCATCTTGAGGTAATAGAAGTCGTTCCTCTTGGACCTATGGCAATGCCACCTCCTGATAATCCATCTATTGTTGAACCACCTCCACTACCAACAATGGTATCTCCTGATATAACTCCTATTCCTTCTATAACTCCTGTTGTTATTGGAAAGGAAACAATCAAAGAACCTGAATTTAATTTCTTAATTATAATAATCCCCGCTGTTATTATATTCCTTATCTTAGTCTTACTTGCTATTAAATATTATTCAAAACCTAAAAATAAAATACCCCAAGAAAGAAAAGAACCTTCTTTATCCACTGATTCTTTAGATGATTCAATTTTTCTTGATGAAGATAATAAAACAAATAAACCAGATGATATAAATTGGATCTAAAAATAAAACTTGAACTTATATTGTCTTTATGACAATATATATTTACTGTCATAGAGACAATATATAGAGGTTAAGTTATGTTTATATTTAAAAATAGTCAAATACAAGTCCGATTTATGGGTTTTTCAGGAGGTGAGCGGCACATTCAATTAACTCAATTGCCTCCAAAAACCCCGCTTGAACTTGCTTTACGAGTTGATTTATTAAAATCTGATGATATTATGGATTTATTATTATTGGATAATGCTTTAACCGCGCATTACCAACAACAAATCCCGCTCAATCTTGAAATTCCTTATTTACCTTATGCCCGCCAAGATCGGGTTTGTGCTCAAGGTCAGGCTTTTTCATTGCAAGTGATGACGCAATTATTAAACTTATTAAATATTAAACAATTATTATTTTGGGATGTGCATAGTGACGTTGCTCTTAAATTAACAGGGGCTAACCAGCTTTCACCTGTCAAAATTATGCAACAAAGCCCCTTATTAATTCAATTATTAACAGATCCAAATAGCGTGCTTATTTGTCCTGATAAAGGCGCCATTAATCGAACCTTAGCAATTCAACAGGCGTTTAATATTAAAACGCTTATTCAAGCTGAAAAAAAACGCGAGGCAACCACAGGTAAAATATTAAAAACAGTCTTACATTGCGATGATTTAACTACAAAAACAGCCATTATCTGTGATGATATTTGTGATGGTGGAATGACTTTTATTAAAATTGCCGAAGTATTAAAAGCAAAAGGGGCAGAAAAGATTATTTTATATATCACTCATGGTATTTTTAGTCGGGGGTTGGCTGTTTTTGAACATTTAATAGATGGCGTTTTTACAACCCAAAGTTTTCCGCAAGAAAAACACCCTAAACTAACCGTCATTCAAGTGGAGCAATAAAATGAACCCATTAACGGCCATTGATTTTTATAAAGCTGATCATAGAAGACAATATCCTCAAAATACGGAATTTGTTTATGCTAATTTTACGCCACGATCAGCCCGCCTTGCCCCCCTTTTATCCGACTTTGATCAACGGGTTGTTTTTATTGGTTTACAAGGTTTTATTAAACGTTATTTAATTCGAGATTGGAATAATGAATTTTTTAGAAAGCCCAAAAATAAAGTATTGATGCAATATAAAAAACGGATGGATAAAGCATTAGGAGAAGACGCCTTTCCTTTAGATCATATTGAAGCTTTACATGATTTAGGTTATTTACCTTTAAAAATTAAAGCCTTACCTGAAGGTAGCCGAGTTAATATTGGGGTGCCGATGTTTACGGTTATTAATACCTTACCTGAATTTTATTGGTTAACCAATTATATTGAAACGGTGATCAGTGCCGAAGTTTGGAAACCTTCAACAACCGCAACTATTGCCTATGAATATAAAAAAATCATGATTGATTATGCCTTGCAAACAGGCGCGCCTTTAGATTTTATTCCATTACAGGGGCATGATTTTAGTGCTAGAGGGATGAGCGGAATGGCGGATGCCGCACAAACAGGCATGGGACATCTTTGTTCTTTTATTGGTACGGATACGGTAGCAGCCATTGATTATGCCGAAGATTATTATGAGGCGGAAGATGATTTAGTGGGCGTTTCTGTTCCAGCCACAGAGCATAGTGTAGTATATAATCATTAATTATATTACTTTATATTATTTTTAAGTACTTTTTAGTACAAACTAAATTAATAAAATTGCTTAAATGAAAAGAATTGATTAGAATTGTATCTAAGAACATAA
>Ga0256847_1001312_pt1 | contig 12936 bp, 13 predicted proteins | sample TeddybearmetaG_FD_189099 | JGI IMG/M metagenome (GOLD analysis project Ga0256847, IMG submission 189099) | Hydrothermal vent microbial communities from East Pacific Rise, Pacific Ocean - Teddybear | ecosystem: Environmental > Aquatic > Marine > Hydrothermal vents | place: Pacific Ocean: East... | reverse complement strand
GCCTGATTTTATTAACTCTTAAAACCACGTCCTTGGGACGTGGACTTGGTTCGAAGGCTATGGCCTTTAGAACCTGACACTACTCATGCATCCTAATGTTGTTGTCGCCACGACACAACAATAGGAGAAACAGCATGAGTAGATTTAGTAAGTTATCGCATGTCATCTGGCATTGCCAGTACCATATCGTTTGGGTACCCAAGTATCGATATCGAGTTCTAACGGACCGAGTGGGTTTTGTAGTGCAGAAGACAATTCGTGCGTATTCGGAGCGGTTGGGCTGTGAAATAGTTGAGCTTAATGTGCAATCAGATCACGTGCACTTGTTAGTCAAAGTACCGCCCAAGATTTCGATTTCAAAACTGATGGGTTCGGTCAAAGGGAAAGCAGCGATACAAATATTTCGACAATTCCCGTATCTGAAGAAGAGGCCGTACTGGGGAAATCACTTCTGGGCAAAAGGGTACTGCGTCGATACCGTCGGAGTCGATGCAGAAATGATACGCCAGTATGTCAAGTATCAGGAAAAGCTGGAAAGGAATCTTGGACTGAAATTTAACGATTAATATGAAAAGGGCGACAACATGGCTAGCCTTCTTAGAGGGCTAGTCAAATACACCCTTCCAGGGTGGAATCAAAACCACGTTCTTAGAACGTGGATTTTTACTTTGTTCAAATCACTTATTAAACATAGGTAATGTTTTAAAAGTGACAGAAGAAATTAATTTTTGTTAGTTTTGAGCAATATTATCATAGAGTGGGTTGTACATAGCTTATTTCACTAATAGCAGAAAGCTAAAAATATAGAGGAGTTATTAGTTGTCAACAATTAATGTTAAGAGCATATAAACTGTCCGGTTTTTTGTAGCATATAGCCGTCATCCGGAAATTACGTTATAATGTATCGTTGAAGCTGTATATTGTAAATGTTTGTTTTAAGGCATTGACAAAAGCAAGTGAGGCTACTGATATGGTAAAGATGCCCCCAGTTCTTGGCCGATTCCTTTGCTTGCTAGATTTTCATAATTTTCGTGTCAAATAGTAAAACATTTGGATTTGGCACCGAAGGTGTTGACAGAGATGTTTGCCGACGATGCGGTACCACTATAACCCGCAAAGTTTAATCGCACTATAAATCTATACACTGGCCTTGAATCGATGGGGTCACAGTCTCAACTGAATGCCGATGAACTGCTTTCTCGTAAGCAGACGCTAATCAGGGTCTGTGATTAAAATTTCTCTATGGCAGGCGCTGTTGTCGATTGGGATAACGATGAGCATTTCTGGTTCCAGATGAATTTTACAAAACAATAGATAACATATTGTTTTGCCCGTTTATGGATGATAACTAAGTAATATATGTAAGAGGATGTTAAATGACTGATAAATTGCAGGTAGCCGTCATTCTGGCTGCTGGAATGGGTGAAAGATTGAAGGAGGCCGGTAAAACCATACCCAAAGGTTTTCTTCGCCTGGGTAAGCGTGCAATTATTGAAGAATCTATCGATAAACTTCTCCGGGCAGGTATTAAGCGAATTATCATTGTCACTGGCCACCATTTTGAGTTTTACGAGCGCCTTAAGACACTCTATCCGGGTACCATTGAAACTGTACATAATAGTCAATTTTTCTGTTCAGGCAGCATGTATTCATTGTTCTGCGCCAAAGACCGGCTAAAAGAGGATTTCCTGCTTCTGGAATCAGATATTGTTTATGAAGAACGAGCTATTGCAGAAATATTACAATTTAAACAAGAAAATGGTGTGCTCTTGTCCGGCCCTACTTTTTCTGGCGATGAAGTGTATGTTGCTGCGAGTGGGACACAGATCGTAGGATTATCAAAATTTCCTGACGATATTGGTTCTCATATTGTCGGCGAACTGATTGGTATTACAAAAGTGTCCCAGTCTTTGTTTAAAGAGATGATTACTGATGCCGAAATCAGGTTTAAAAATACTCTTCAGGTAGCCTATGAAACTGACTGTTTATCGGCTGTATCATCGAAATATCCTCTTTACTACCACCTGGTCCCGGATATAGTCTGGTCAGAAATTGACACTCCAGCGGATTTATTAAAAACCCGAAATTCTGTCTATCCGGCAATCATTGAGCAAGCACAGGTAAAGGAAATCTATACAAATCAGGTGTTGAAACCTCTTCTCAGTGAAACCTGATTCTGACTTTTGCTTTAAATCTGATATTAATATTTATTGATGAATAATCCTATGCCGTTAACTATCAATGATGGGATGCATCACCAATATCCGAACCTGGCTAAACCAGATAGCGACGGTGTGTTCTGCTATTACGTTCAACGAAGAATATCCTGCATTATCAGTGCCTATTGTCATTCCATAGGAATGTCACCTAATACAGCTACTATTATTGATGCCATATTTGCGGTGTTAGCTGGAATAGCTTTTTACTTTCACTTTTTTATATGGGGAGTACTGTTCATACAATTGTTTGGTATTTGGTCATGCGTTGATGGAGAATTGGCCCGCCTCAGTGGCAAAACAAGCACTTTGGGGGATTTCTACGATACCATGGTTGACCGGGCTGGCGAGTTAATCATTGTCACCAGTATACTGTTTACATTCAATACAGCTCCGTTAGCAACAGTTTGGGGATACCTGTTATTTGCGTATATTGGGGCTGTATTTCTGATCACTAATTCGTCAGAAAAATTCAGATCGACATATCACAAGAACTATCCCAAAAATAGAATTGAACCTTTTTTTAGCTGGATATGCGCGGGAAGTGATATCCGTTTATTTCATCTTTCAATGGCGATATTATGGTTTGCACTTACAGAAAGTAGCTCGGTACTTCTCTGGGTGATTTTTCTGATGACTGGAGCCTTATTCATAAATTTTTCGTTACGTATGCGGAAAATTTATAATTTTGATCAATCAATTTCCTCATAACCTTGCGTGATTTTTACCTCACCAACCGAAGATTCAATTTTCATCAAATATATCGAATGGCTTTTTGGTGCAAATATATAAAGCCAATTATTACAATGCTCGACCCGATATCCTGCATCAAAATCTAAATCAAGAAAGCTTTGAACCAGCATCTTATTGATATTCCTATGCGCAACTACCAGCACGTGTCCGTGTCGGGAAACCGAGTCTAATATTTCCTGCAGGGGTTTTTGAATACGAGCGTGAATAGCTTTGAGATTTTCACCCCCACCGGGAAGTATGACATTAATCTCATCCTGTAAAAATGCCTCATACATCAATCGAGAATGGTTTTCGGAAAAATTAACCTTATGCTCTCCTTCAAAAATACCGAGTTTTGCCTCATTTAACTCAGGGACAGTAATCAGGGATATTTTTTTTTCTTCACATAAAGGTTGGACAGTATGTATGGCTCTCTGCAAAGTACTGCTATAAATATTTGCCAGTGGCACGGGCTGAAGTTGAAAAAACAGGTCCTTTCTTTGTTTAAACCCTTTGGGGCTGAGAGGGCGGTCTTGCTGACCCTGGATTAGCCCCAGTGCATTCCAGTCTGTCTCACCATGACGCGCCAATAGCAGGCAGTTTTGCTTCAAAGTTGCAAGAAAATGTTTTAGCGATGGGTATATCATCTGGGATGTGGTTTTTATTGTTGATCACTTGTTAATCAATATTATTAAACTACAAAAATTGATAATAAAGGAAATTTAAATGGTTAGAAATGAGTTGGAAGTATTTAGGGCTACTGGTTTTTTTGAGGACAAACCGCTAGCAATTCAGCATATAAAAGATTTTTCAGAAATATTAAATAATTATGACATAGAGTATTGTGTCATGTTTGGGGTTTTGTTGGGAATACTAAGACACCAGGATTTTATTCCCTGGGATGATGATATCGATATTGTTATTTTCGACTATAAAAAATTTATTACCTTATGTCAGCCAGAACTGGAAAATAAAGGTTATATCGTTCAGCCCGATATTCGAAATGGACAAAACTGTGGTTGTCGAATATTTCATAAAGACAATCCAAAGACAAGATTTAAGCCAGAACTTGGCTTCCCCTGGATTGGTATTTGGGTTCATGAAACAAGTAAAACCGACTTGATCAGTTTCCCTCCTGAAACTATTCAATATGATCCCAATGATTTTTTTCCATTACAAGAGATAAGCTTTTTGGGCACTGTCATTAAGATTCCTAAAAATCCAGTCAATGTTTTGAATACGTATTTTAAAGAAGAAGACTGGATGGAATATTGTATGCCATCTATTTTAGACCACCGTATCGGTGGCGACTCTACAAAATTTCCTCAAAAGAAATATAGACTGAAAGAGGTTATGAAATTTTTAGGTAGTCAGCCCTGAAAAATAGAACATTCTCAAGATACTATTCTGAGACAAGGCATTAAATAACATAATTTCGCCCAGCTGCTGTACAACGGTGAAAGGACTATTCAATAGAAGTCCAGTCGATGGTTCGGCCAAGCGTGAGCAATGACTGGTTATGTCCAGTTGGTTGGCGTTATCAAAAGAACCGGTCTGGGTTGAATCACAAGGGCTTTCAGGGAGCTTTTATTGTTCTCATTTCGACCAGAAAGTGAGGTGTATTGTATTAAATTGCCTTGGTAGTATTATTATATTAATATGTACGGTGTTTATGTACATAACTAGGTAAATGAAATGGATAGCGTAAGTGTCAATAGATTCAGAGATAAACTGAAAAATTTCGTCGAACAAGTTATTTCAGAACATCAACCCTTAAAAGTTACGCGAAGAAATGGCGAGGACTTTGTTGTTTTAGGTGCTGATGACTGGGAACGTGAACAAGAAACATTATATGTGTTACAAAACAATAACCTGATGAAGCAAATTGCCGCTTCATCCTTAACAAATACAAGTAAAGAGGGATATATCCCAACCACTGAGGAACTAAATGAGATCACTGGTCTTTGAGGGTAATACGTGGGGTGCATACGAACAACTCAGGCTGAAAGACAAGAAATTACACAAGATTATTTGCCGGTTATTAAAGGAAATGCTTCGAGAAGACCCTAGTACAGGTACCGGAAAACTAGAACAACTAAAACATAATCTGTCGGGACTATGGTCTCGACGGATCAGCCAAAAAGATCGGGTTATTTATAAATATGACAAAAATTATATTTACATCTTTGCTATCGGCGGACACTACGATCAGTAATACATATCCCGGATTCGCTTGAACCTATAACTAGACCTATCACCGACTCGCATTTCGAATATCCAGATAAAGATTGGTATGAATAATCCGTGCTGCAGCAATCGCTGGTACTGCCAGGATTACTCCAATCATGCCAAACAGGTTACCGAAAATGATAATGCCGAGGATGACCTGTAGCGGATGTAAGTCAACTGCATTGGCAATAACAGCCGGTATTACGATAACATTATCGATGATTTGTGCGGCGACTATCACCATCACAACAAGATACAATAAGGATGGATCAAATGGTGTCATTGCAGCCGCCACCAGCAAGCTCAGTACTATGGCGATGATAGGGCCGACGTAAGGAGTCAGGTTGAGCAAACCAGTCAGAATGCCTAGCAAAACCGGAATATCCAGCCCGACAATCGCAAATCCAATCGAGGTCACTATCGCCATGATTAGCGATTGCAGCATTACGCCTCGGGTATAGGCCTGGAGCTGAAATGTAACGCGGTGATAAATTAACCAGCCAAGTTCAAAGCTGGAATTTGGTAGCCAGTTGAGCAGGCTATTCCTGAGCGATTTGTAATCCTTGAAGATGAAGTAAGTGATAAATGGCACCAGGATTAAACTCATTGTAAGAGCCAAAACGGCGTCAGATATAGTTAGAAACACCATCTGACCAGCAGATGATGACTTTGATAATATCGGTAACATTAGCTCTGACAATTTAATTTCGGTACCGATCAGTTCAGATAATTGCAGCAAGTAGACGTTAATAAAGGCTTCCAATTTAGTTAATATTGCCGGTAACTTATTCTGTAACAGGGCGAATTGTTGCACCAGTTTGGGCACCGCAAAAGCAAGCCAAAGCAGGCCAAGAAATACCGACATAGAAAGAATCAGAATAATAGCCAGGTTCTGGTTGAAATTTCTGCGAATCAGATAATTTACTGCGGGTTCAAACAGGGCATAAATCGTAAATGAAACGATTACAGGTATCAGGACAGAAGAAAGCAGATAAAAACTTGCTAGACAGATAACAGTAATGAATAGAAAGATCTTAAAGGTTTGAAAATAAGCAGACGATGTCTGCACGGATGGTTCAGTCACTTTTGATCACTGTGGGTTTGCCAGTTGATATTGCTCGTCGGCATGGAACAGACGCTGTGCCAGTGATGCTGCCAAATTTTTCAGAAACCTGGCCCCAAGATGAGGTTCGAGTTCAATCCATTCTTCCAGATCCTGCTTGAGAAAGTAAACCAATGTAGCGTTATTTATTGCGCTGGCATCGGCCAGCCGATTTTCAACTTCAGCAAGCGCTATCTCGCCAAAGAAATCCCCTGATTCCAGTTCAACAGGATCCATTTGTCCAAATAAAATTTTTACCATTCCCTGCAATACCAGAATCGCCCCCGCTCCCTGGTCACCTTTACGAAATATTTCTTCATCTGCCTGAAAATGCCTGACATGCATGTTTTGTGATAGAAAACGAATGTGCTTCAGTGGGATGCCCTGAAACAAGGGGGTTTTGTGCCACAGCTCAGCTATTTGATCTACCTGGCTGGTTTCACCTTTGAAAATGTTGGACCAGAGGAATTTACTCATCGTTGTATTTTTGTGTTAAGACTTGAGTAATCAGCTAATAAATTTCATTAGTGAGCGATGGGTTTCTCTGTGAATAAATAATCTTTTAGCTCTTTGTCAAATGCAGGATCCTGACGTCGAATCCATTCCAGCACCATGGCGGCGTGTTCTTTTTCCTCATCTCGATTATGCGCAAGAATTGATTTCAACTCTTTATCTTTGCAGGCATCAACTCTCTGGTTATACCAGTCTACCGCCTCCAGTTCTTCCATTAGCGATGTAATCGCCCGGTGCATATCTCTGGTTTCATCGGAAAGTTCATCGATAGGTTCATGATAACCTTCATTCGCCATTTTAATTTCCTCAAGTTTTTATCTGGATTTTTTCTGAGCATAACAGATAAATGCCCAGAGCCAGCTAGCTACTGAAAAAATAGACAGTAAATTGTGTAATCTAGATGATGTTTTTTGGCACTTAAAGCAAGGAAATCCTACTTTAAAATGAAAAAATGATTTATAGGAGGACAGGTAGAAAATGGCTCCCCCGCCCGGGCTCGAACCAGGGACCCAATGATTAACAGTCATTTGCTCTACCAACTGAGCTACAGGGGAATTGAGGGTGTGCATGGTAATGATTTGAGATAAATTTGCAACCAAATTCTATTCGAGAATTATATCAATCAGCTTAGTTTGTTACACGATGAAATCGGGGTCTGGACAGTTAAAAACACTGTCCAGTTAGTTTCAATTTAACGGCTAAATACCTGTCTGATTCGATCAAGCGCATTTTCAAGATTTTGCATACTGGTAGCATAAGAAATTCGCATATAACCGCCGGCTCCAAAAGCAGATCCAGGCACCAGAGCGACGCCGACTTTATCCAGTAATAAATTGGCTACATCCACATCGGTTCCAAGGTCATCACGCGAATCGATAAAACCCTGGATATTGGCAAAACTGTAAAAAGTTCCATCCGAAGGCAGGCACCGGATGTGCGGTATGTCGTTTAACGTTTCAACAACGTAATCGTGTCTTTCTTTAAATGCTTTAACCATTTTTTTCACACAGTCGTGATCACCATTTAGCGCAGCAACAGAGGCAGCCTGAGAAATGGAGCAAGGGTTGGAGGTACTCTGCGATTGAATTTTCTTCATTGCTTTGATGATGTCTTCCGGTCCGGCAGCATAACCAATGCGCCAGCCAGTCATCGAATAAGCCTTGGATAAGCCATTAAGAACCATGCACCGATCCTTAAGCTCCGGACAGGCATTGAGGATATTGCAGAAGCCTTCATCGTTCCAGATGATGTGTTCGTACATGTCGTCAGTAACTACTAGTATTTCTGGGTGTTGAAGCAAAACTTCTCCAATATCTGTCAGTTCCTGGTTGGAATAGGCAACACCGGTAGGATTGGATGGGCTGTTGAATACCATCATTCGAGTATTCGGAGTGATGGCAGCTTGCAATTGATCAGCTGTTATTTTAAAGCGATTTTCCATCGGACATTGGACGATAACTGGTTTGCCTTCAGCCAAAATGACCATATCAGGATAAGACACCCAGTAAGGCGCCGGAATGATCACTTCATCACCTGCGTTTAATAGCGCCTGGCACAGGTTGTAAAAACTCTGTTTACCGCCACTGGAAATCAGGATTTGATTCGGCTGATAGCTGAAACCATTGTCGCGTTCAAATTTGTCAACTATTGCCTGCTTTAATGCGGGTGTGCCATCAACTGCAGTGTATTTGGTATCACCTGCATTAATCGCTTCAATGCCTGCCTGTTTGATATGCTCTGGCGTATCAAAGTCAGGCTCGCCTGCGCCGAGACCGATGACATCTCGACCCTGAGCGCGAAGTTGGCTGGCAAGATTGGTGACTGCCAGTGTCGGAGATGGTTTTATCGCCTGTACGCGATTAGAAAGATCATTAAACAAGAGAGTTCACCTGAAAGTAATTTAGATAAATGTAAGTAAAATTCAATGTGGATAATACTGGCTCAAACCATGGTGTAAAGTTTTCCTGAACATTTCCTTTGAATTAGTTCAACTGTGGAACTGTCGGCGAATTTCAGTATTATGCGGTCTTCAATATAGTAGAGAGCTATGTCAGATCTATTTCAGTTAGTGAGCGGTTACCAACCATCGGGAGATCAACCAGAAGCCATTAAAACTCTGGTTGAAGGTATCCAGGACGGCCTGTCTCATCAAACCCTGCTGGGCGTGACGGGTTCGGGCAAAACTTTCACTATCGCCAATGTGATTCAGCAACTCAATCGTCCGGCTATAATTATGGCGCATAATAAAACTTTGGCGGCTCAGCTTTATGGCGAGATGCAACAATACTTTCCGCATAACGGAGTACAGTATTTTGTGTCCTATTATGATTATTATCAGCCAGAAGCCTATGTTGCGGCATCCGATACTTTTATCGAAAAGGATGCCTCGATAAATGAACATATTGAACAAATGCGACTGTCGGCAACCAAGTCACTTTTCGAACGTAAGGACACCATTATTATCGCCTCGGTATCAGCAATATATGGTCTCGGTGATCCCAAAGCCTATCTGAAAATGCTGTTGCATGTAGTGGTTGGAGATCATATCGACCAGCGTAGTGTTCTTCGTCGCCTGGCAGAGTTGCAATATAAACGCAATGATATAGAGCTTAAACGTGGCACCTATCGAGTCCGTGGAGAGGTGATAGACATCCACCCCGCTGATTCAGATCGTGAAGCGGTTCGTATCGAATTATTTGACGATGAAGTCGAACAAATCAGTCTGTTTGACCCGCTGACTGGTGAGGTGAATAAACGAATTAAACGCGTAACGGTATATCCCAAAACGCATTATGCTACGCCTCGAGAAACAATCCTGGCTTCATTAGAGCCGATTAAAGAAGAATTACAGATTCGCCTGCAACAGTTAAATCAACTGAACAAACTGGTCGAAGCACAAAGGCTTGAGCAAAGAGTCAATTACGATATCGAAATGATGATGGAGCTGGGATATTGCAGCGGCATCGAAAACTATTCGCGTTATTTATCGGGTCGCGCGGTAGGTGAGCCACCGCCCACTCTATTTGATTACCTGCCCAAAGATTGCTTACTGTTTATCGATGAAAGCCATGTCAGCGTACCGCAGATCGGTGGCATGTATAAAGGTGATCGTTCGCGTAAGGAAACGTTGGTTGAGTATGGTTTCCGTCTGCCATCTGCACTGGATAACCGGCCGCTAAGATTTGACGAGTTCGAACAGCTGTCACCGCAAACTATCTTCGTCTCGGCAACACCGGGTAAGTATGAAGCGGAAAACAGCGATGCTACAGCTGAGCAGATTGTTCGTCCTACGGGCCTCGTTGATCCAGAGATAGAAGTGCGACCTGCTGGCAGTCAGGTCGATGATGTGATGTCAGAAATCAACAAGCGAGTGCCGATATCTGAGCGCGTGTTGATTACGACTTTAACCAAACGCATGGCCGAAGATCTTACTGATTATCTGGCGGAGCATGGTGTACGTGTGCGTTATCTGCATTCCGATATCGATACCGTTGAACGCATGGAAATTATTCGAGATTTACGATTGGGCGAATTTGATGTTCTGGTTGGTATCAATCTATTACGTGAAGGTCTTGATATGCCGGAGGTATCGCTGGTAGCGATTCTGGATGCAGACAAAGAAGGGTTTCTGCGTTCAGACCGATCGTTAATTCAAACCATTGGACGTGCTGCTCGAAATATCAATGGCAGAGCAATTTTGTATGCTGACAAAATAACTGGGTCTATGCGGCGGGCAATAGATGAAACCACCAGAAGGCGTGAGAAACAGGAGGAATTTAATAAAATAAATGGCATTACACCGAAAGGTATCAAGAAAAATATTACCGATGTCATGGACATGGGTTATGGCAGTAAAATCATGAGTAAAAGTGCCCGTAAAGTGGCCGAAATTGCTGCAGGTTATGGCGATATGCTATCGCCGAAAGAAATGGTAAAACAGATCAATAAAATGGAAGACAAAATGTTTGAGCATGCCAGCAATCTGGAATTTGAAGAGGCAGCGCAGGTTCGTGACCAGATTGAACGAATAAAAAAACTGACATTAATTAACTAAATTCATATTTATTATGACCCATTTACATCTGGAATGGATAATTAACGAAAATTTCATTAGAATTCGCCAACTCTAAATAACTAAACATAGGAGAATAATCTATGGCTCATGTCGTCATCTTAGGCGCTGGAACGGGAGGAATGCCAGCTGCTTATGAAATGAAAGAAGCATTAGGGAAAATTCACGAAGTTACGGTGATAAATTCTAATGAATACTTCCAGTTCACACCTTCCAATCCCTGGGTAGCTGTTGGCTGGCGCGACCGTAAAGCAATCACTTTCCCAATCAAACCTTATCTGGATCGAAAAGGTATCAATTTTATTCACGACACAGTGGACAAAATTGATGCAGAGAATAACAAACTCGAACTAAACGGTGGCGATACGGTTGATTATGATTATATGATTATCGCAACTGGGCCTCGCCTCGCTTTTGAAGAGGTTGAAGGTGCTGGTCCAGACGGCTTTACCAGTTCCATTTGTACTATTGATCATGCCGAAAAAGCCTATAAGAATTATCAGAAACTGATAAAAAAACCCGGTCAGATCGTTATTGGTGCCATGCCATTTGCTAGCTGTTTTGGCCCGGCTTATGAATTTGCATTTATCGTTGATGCAGATATGCGAAAGCGCAAGATTCGAGATAAATACCCAATCACTTATGTAACATCCGAGCCCTATATTGGTCATTTGGGACTAGGCGGAGTAGGTGACTCAAAAGGCATGCTGGAGTCGGAGTTTCGCAATCACCACATCAAATGGATAACCAATGCTAAAACAACTAAAGTTGAAGATGGCAAGATGTTCGTCGATGAGCTGGACGCTTCAGGAGAAGTAATCAAGCAACACGAACTTGAATTCGATTTTAACATGATGTTGCCGGCATTTAAGGGCGTTGATGCTGTTGCTAATGTTGAAGGTCTTTGTAATCCCAGGGGTTTTGTTATGGTGGACAAACATCACCGTAATCCAAAGTATACCAATATTTATTCAGCAGGAGTTTGTATTGCCATTCCTCCTATAGAAGCAACACCTGTACCGACGGGTACGCCTAAAACAGGTTATATGATCGAGTCGATGGTGACTTCAATCGTGTTAAATATTAGAGATGAACTCCAGGGTAAAGAGCCAACTACGGGTGCCACCTGGAATGCGATTTGTCTGGCAGATATGGGTGATACTGGCGCGGCCTTTGTGGCCTTGCCGCAGATCCCGCCGCGTAACGTGGCATGGTTCAAGAAAGGCAAGTGGGTGCACCTTGCAAAGATTGCATTTGAAAAATACTTTATTCGCAAAATGAAAAAAGGAACTTCTGAACCATTGTATGAAAAATATATTTTAAAAATGTTAGGCATAGAGAAACTTCCTAAGTAACCGAATCCTTTTTGTTTCTCAAGCAGCCCCATTCTGGGGCTGTTTTTTTCGGATCAATAAACTCAGGTAATCACATCTGGTTTAGCGCGACCTGTACGTTGTTTTATCTGGGCTATCGATTCTGCAATTTCAATCAATTCCGCTAAAGCAACCCGGGTTTCCAGATCGTGTCTGCTAGCGTCAGGCTCGTATTTTTCGATGTAAACCCGTAGCGTTGCTCCGACCGTTCCGGTGCCGGACAGGCGATAGATAATGCGCGAGCCATCACTGAAAATTAGTCGAATACCCTGTCTTTCGGTAACGCTTTGATCGATTGGGTCGGTGTAACTAAAGTCATCGCAGATATCCAGTTTAAATGGTCCAAAATCGCGCGTTTTCATCGCTTCAGCAGAATCTCTTAAATGCTGAATCAACTGATTAGCAATCTCACTATCTATGGCCTCGTAGTCGTGACGGCAATAATAATTGCGGCCGTATTTTTGCCAGTGACCCCGCACGATTTGCTCTGCCGATTGCTTTTTAACGGCAATCAAATTGAGCCAGAATAAAACTGCCCAGAGGCCATCCTTCTCACGCACATGGTCTGAGCCTGTGCCAAAACTTTCTTCTCCACACAGGGTGATTTTGCCAGCATCGAGCAAATTACCAAAAAACTTCCAGCCGGTCGGCGTCTCATAACAGGGCAGACCGAGGGCTTCAGCTACTCGATCCGCAGCG
>Ga0256847_1001311_pt1 | contig 12940 bp, 13 predicted proteins | sample TeddybearmetaG_FD_189099 | JGI IMG/M metagenome (GOLD analysis project Ga0256847, IMG submission 189099) | Hydrothermal vent microbial communities from East Pacific Rise, Pacific Ocean - Teddybear | ecosystem: Environmental > Aquatic > Marine > Hydrothermal vents | place: Pacific Ocean: East... | reverse complement strand
TTCTGAGCGACTTCAGAGATTTCTTTCAGGTTTTTCGGACTATGTTTCCCAGGGTGAGGAAAATTGCCTGGCAGCCATATTTGTGCTCGGAGGAGAGCGGGGCAGGTTTCAGGATTCCATAAAACAGCAAAGCGAATCCTGGCTGGTACAACTGAGCGATACCTTTTCGGAAACCGGTTTGTCAGACAAAAAAGCCTACCGCAAAGCACTGGAAATATTTACCAGCCTTTATGGCGCGCTCTGCGTGGCGCGTATGCTGGATGATCCGAAGGTATTTCAGCAAACTGTGAATCGCCTGAGTAAATCTCTGGGGGATCTTTAGGAAATCCTATCTGAACAGCTTGTGCAGGCGCGGTAACATTGCCAGTAATTTATCCGGCGCATGTGCCTTGCGCCAGTTGCTCGCGACAAATTTGTTCATTTCCGAATACGTTGGATAGATGTGGATCGTACCCATAATTTTCTTTAATCCCAATTGATGGGTCATGGCCAGAACAAACTCCATAATGAGCTCACCTGCGTGCGGCCCCACAATTACCGCCCCCAAAACAGTATCCTTACCCGGATGTGTTAACACTTTGATAAAGCCTGCATTTTCCCCTTCGGCTATTGCCCTGTCCAAATCGGAAATATCGTATCGGCTTACCTCCACAGCAATTCCCTGCTGTGCGGCACTGTCTTCGCTCAGGCCAACCCTGGCAACCTCAGGGTCCGTAAACGTACACCAGGGCACCACGGAATAGTTAATCCTAAATTTTCTGAACATACCAAACAGGGCATTTACAGAACTGTACCAGGCCTGATGCGATGCCATATGGGTAAACTGGTAAGGTCCGGCAACATCCCCGCAGGCATATACGTGCTTGAGGCTGGTACGCTGGTAATCATCCACCACAATGGTGCCATTCGGGTTAAGCTTAATATCCAGTGCATCAAGGCCCAGAGATTCGGTGTGCGCCCGTCGGCCTACAGCAACAATCACCTCATCAAAGGGTATGTCCTGCTCGTCTCCATCCCGCTCAATCCGCATGATCCGTTCGCCAGCCTGTTCCCGGAATGCCACCGCTTTGCTGTTAGTTAGTAAGCGCACACTTTCTTTTTCCAGCCTGTCAGACAATATCTGAGCGACATCAGAATCTTCGTTTGGAAGTATTCTCGGCGCCATATCGACCAGAGTAACCTGACTGCCCAGACGTTGAAAACTTTGTGCCAGTTCACATCCTATTGGCCCCGCCCCCAACACCAACAATTTGGGTGGAAGTGATTCAAGATCCCAGACGGTATCTGAGGTCAAAGCTCCAATTGAATCAAGTCCCTCAATTGGAGGCACAAATGGTGTTGCACCACTGGCAATAACAATATTTTTAGCAGTAATACGCTTTTCGTCGATTTTCACAGTCCAGGGATCCACGAAGCTCGCTTCACCTTTGAAACAATCCACGCCCAGGCCCTGAAAGCGCTCCATCGAGTCATTTGGCGCGATACGCTCTATCGCCCCCTTTACCTTCGCCATAACGGCAGTAAAATCCACATCGCCGCTAGTGCTTAATCCAAATTCACCTGAACTGCGTGCGATATACACTTTTTTTGCACAGCTAATCAATGCTTTACTGGGCACACATCCGGTGTTGAGGCAATCACCCCCCATCAGGTGTTTTTCAACAAGTGCCACCTTTGCATTTACCGTTGCGGCTATGAGGGCAGCTATTAAACCGGCAGAGCCCCCCCCAATAACAAGCAGGTTATAGTCATAGGAGCGGGGTTTTTTGAAATTTGGCATTATGTGCGTGCCCTTCGGCTGGATAATATTTTGAGAATACGTTTAGCCAGTAATGGGAATAGACCCAGTAGAGACAGGGCCAGCATAAGCCCAGGGTTTAGGACATCAGAAACAGAATCAAGTTTCGCAATCTCAGTTCCGGCAAATACAAACACCAGCGTGCCGGCAAGCATGCCAACCTGGCTAACCATATAAAAGGGCAGCACGCGCATACTGGTCAGCCCCATAACCAGGTTCACCAAAAAAAATGGAAACAGGGGCACCATGCGAATACTGAAGAGGTAAAAATTACCTTCCCGTTCAAGCCCTGCGTTAACCGCTTGAAGCTGTGCACCGAAACGTTGGGAAACCTGGGCCCCAAGCAAGGTTCTAGCCACCAGAAATGCAAGTGTTGCGCCAATTGAACTGGCAAAAGAGACCAGCAACAATCCCCATCCAAGCCCAAAAAGCGCACCCGCCGCCAGGGTCATAATTGCCGCACCGGGTAAGGAGATCGCAGCCATCACCACATACACTGCGAAAAACACCAGCGCTGACAGCACCGGTTTTTGCTGGATGGTTTGTGGTAGCACACCCGCAAGCTCCTTGAGCTTTTCAAGCGTTATAAACTCGCCCAAATCCAATGCAAAATACGCCCCCACAACCAGCACAACTATCCCGATTATCAACCACTGTACTGTTTTCAGAATTGACTCCTTAAATTTATATCCAAATAGGACTCGCGACGAAATCTTAAGTACTATGCAGCATTAACTGAACCCCGGGGACAATACATTGCGCAGCTTTCCACGAACCCGCATGCGGCGTAACCGCTACCAGGAGTTCTCACGTCGCCTGGTACGCGAAAATACACTCTCCAGCGATGACCTGATCTTACCCGTGTTTATTGTAGAAGGAAAAAACCAGTGCCAGGCAATCCAGTCCATGCCGGGTGTGAATCGCTTAAGCATTGACCAGTTATTACTAGATACCGAAAAGACCGTCGCCTGCGGTATTCCTGCGATTGCCCTGTTTCCCAACATAGAATCTGACCTGAAAACCCTGGATGGCAGGGAAGCGTACAACGCTGATGGGCTCGTACCCAGAGCGGTACGGGCATTGAAAAAGAATTTTCCAGACCTGGGTCTTATTACGGACGCTGCCCTGGACCCCTACACCAGCCACGGACAGGACGGAATTCTGGATGAGAGCGGTTATGTGCTAAACGATGTAACCGTAACCGCCCTGTGCCAACAGTCCCTGGTTAATGCAGAGGCCGGCTGCGATATTGTTGCGCCCTCTGACATGATGGATGGTCGTATTGGGGGTATTCGGGATTCCCTGGACGCCGCAGATTTTGAATTGACACAAATAATGGCTTACTCCGCAAAGTATGCCTCCGGTTTTTATGGCCCTTTCCGGGACGCCGTTGGCTCAAGCCTGAATCTGGGCAAAGCCAACAAACAGACCTACCAGATGGACCCTGCCCAAAGTGACGAAGCACTGCATGAAATTGCACTGGATCTGGAGGAAGGTGCCGACATGGTTATGGTTAAACCCGGCATGCCCTACCTGGATATTCTTGCAAATGTAAAACGGGAATTTGGCGTACCAACCTTTGCATACCAGGTTAGTGGAGAGTACGCGATGCTGGCTGGTGCTATACAAAATGGCTGGCTTGCCGACGATGTCATTATGGAATCATTGTTGTGTTTCAAACGCGCGGGTGCAGATGGGGTGTTAACGTACTTTGCTCGTCAGGCTGCGGAACGGATCGCGTAATTTATTCTTTTGTTTGGCCATAACTAATCGGGTTGCCCAAAAAAAACGGTAATGAAACCAGTCGGCAATTTAGATTCACTACTAGCTCAGAAGGGGGTTTTCTTTCGGCCGAAGTGGTTCAACTCACCACCTTCACCAAATCAATCCACAAGCGCAAATCTCGAAGGTTGGCGGGGCCGGATTCGCCTAGCAGTCGACGTCCTATCGAACGAAAAAAGGGTCTATCAAATGGATGGATCCAGTCACGCACCGACTCAGTGCAACCGTTAGACATAGGTGTAGGTCTGCTTTCGCGCATGGCCGCTTGACAGGCCTTGGAATATAGGTAACCATTACGTTACATGATAAATGACCGTGATATGGACGCCCTTTTTCACGCGCTGGCCCACAAAGGCCGCCGGCGCATGCTCGATATCATTAAAGAGTGCCCCGGCATTGGTGTCGGCGCGCTTGCCAGTGAGTTCGATGTCAGCCGCATCGCGGTAATGAAACATCTGGGCGTTCTTGAGCAATCCCGCCTCCTTGTCTCTGAAAAAGACGGCCGCACACGCAGACTCTACTTCAACGCGGTACCAATACAGATGATTCACGATCGCTGGACGACCGAATACAGCACCTACTGGAGCGGAAACCTCACGCGGATCATGTACCTTGCAGAGGAACGCGCGCGGAACGACGGGAAAAACAAAAAGAAGAGAGCAAAATGATGCAAAAGAAGAAATTCGCAGATCGAGAAATCTATAAAGTGTTGATCAGCGCGCCGATCGAGACCGTCTGGTCGGAGCTAATCAAAACAACCTCGCCGCGCCCGTTCTTTTGGGATTCAAGCTGGGACGCAAACGACATAGCACCCGGCAATGCCTACCGCTTGGTGTCAAATGGCGGCAAGACCGTCGCCGTCGTCGGAGAAATTCTTGAAATGGATCCGCCGCACCGGCTCGTCCACAGCTTCCGCCTGACGTCACTCGGGGATCCGGCGTCAACGGTCACTTATACACTGAAGGAAACTGATGATGGCACAGAGTTCTGTCTTGTCACTGAAAACATTCCCGCCGGCTCCAAGAGCGAGAAGTCGATGGCGAGCGGCGCGAATTTCATCGTCAAGAATTTCAAAGCCTATCTGGAAACCGGCAAGGTCACGATTGGCGCCAGAATGATGCTGGCGATGTATCGAATCATGGCGCCGATGACGCCCAAGTCGATGAGCGCGGATAAATGGCCGCTTAATCGATAACTAAAACGCCAAAGGAGAAAGAGACAATGCCTCAGTCGCCCGATGACATGGCCAACGCCATGATTGCCAACTTTAAAGACAAAACCGGCAAGTCGCTGGATCAATGGATCGTCATTGCGAAAAAATCAGGCGCCGCCAAACACGGCGAGATCGTCAAGCTACTGAAAGCCGATCATGGCATGACGCATGGCTTCGCAAATCTTGTCGCGCATAAGACTTTGAAAAGCGACGCGGGAAGCCTCAGCGAAACAACCGATCTAGTTGCTGCACAGTATGCTGGCGACAAGGTCGCACTGAAACCGATCTACGATGCGCTGATCAGGGCTGCCAAAAGTTGTGGCGCGATCGAGATCGCACCGAAGAAGGCGTATGTCAGCCTGCGCCGTTCAAAGCAGTTTGCAATTATTCAACCGTCCACCAAGACCCGTGTCGATCTTGGACTCAACATGAAGAGCGAGTCAGCGAAAGGTCGTCTCGAAATATCCGGCAGCTTCAACGCCATGGTCAGCCACCGTGTGCGGCTAGAAAAGGCAACGGATGTCGACAAAGACATCAAAACCTGGATTAAGAAAGCCTGGTCCGAAGCGTAGACCCGAGGGTAAAAACGACAAATTGCCGAAGCTTTTTAAAAATAATCCAACTTTACACCCAGTCGTTCCAACTGGGATCGCTCAGCGGCCAGTTCCCCACGAGAAAGTGCATGGTCGACTAGCCAGTCAGATTCAAACCCTATCCTGATGCTGTTTTGTGTACTGCTAATGGTAATAGCGGGTGAGTGTTCATCGTTACGACTGCGCTCAAGAATAACCGCAATACGCAGCAATATACTCAGCTTCATCAGGCGGTTTTCATCAATAGGTGCAAAGGCGCTAAACGCTACTTCCTTAAAACCTCTGCGGTGGTTACGCACCAGCAACGCCAGCTCGGTGCGCATTCTGTTTGACAGACCGGTGATTTCCGAATGTTTGATTATATAACTTCCATGTTGGTGGTAGTGTGCCACCGCTATCTGAATACCAATTTCATGTAGTTGCGCACTCCATTTTAGTAAGCGCTCACTCTCAATTTGCTTCAGGTTCCAATTGTCAGCTACCGCTTCCCACAACAACACAAGCGTTGAACCTACGCGCGCTACCTGTTGTTCGTCCACGGCGTAGCGGCGCATTAAGCCCGCAACACTGGCCTCACACAGGTTGTCACCTTCAACAAATGTACTTTTCTCCCGTCTCATCTGCGCTGCAATCATTAAACCATCCAGCAGCGAGGCATCCAGATAACGCATTCGATCAATGTTCAACAATTTGAACACCGCACACAATATCGCCACACCCGCTGGAAATATATCCACGCGCTCCGGCTCCAGCCCCGGGATACTGCCTCCGGTCGACCACCGATTATCTATTAGTCCGGTTTCCAGCTTCTTAAGTCCCGCCATTGATATCTGACCGCTACCCCAGCCATTGGCAGCCAGTACGTTCTGTATCGAATCAATGGTCCCTGATGTACCCAATATCTCAACATTTCCGGTATCCAGCACTGATACATCCAAACCACCGAGCACGCCCAAAGCGTGTTCACGGGCCGCACGGAAATCACCGGCATCCGCACCATCCATCAGTCCCACACACCCTATATCAAAGCTCTGTGCATGTTCCGCCTCGGCAGAATCACCAAAGGCAAACTCGGTGCTACCTCCACCAATGTCTATTACCAGCTTTGGTCCTGTAACAGGCAATATTCGATGTAATGCTCCCAGATAAATCAGGCGCGCTTCTTCCTCACCACTTACTATGCGGATACTACAACCCAGAATATCTTCCGCCTGCTCAATAAATGTCGCACTATTGCTGGCGTTACGAAGTGCACAGGTACCAGCAATCTCGATGTCTCGACAGTCTATCGCAGTCAGTCTTTGCGCAAACCGTGAAAGGCATTCAAGCCCACGTTTTATGGCATCCTGAGTCATCATTGCAGACTCAATTCCCAATGCGAGCTGCACTTTTTGTTTCATGCGCTCAACCGTCACTGTTCTAATATTGTCGGTTTCCTGTATAAGCAGGTGAAAACTGTTTGAACCAAGGTCAATTGCTGCTCTGGTTGTTACCTTGCGGGTCATATGTTGGTTCGCCATTTCTTTCTAAATACGCGTGAAACTGATTTTTTAGCCACAAGGCGGTAAAGTTCCCACCGGGACACTCGTGGAGTGGTATAATTTTAGTTCTATCTGAACAAATTCTAACAAAGGAGAGTATTTAATGAGCGACAAAATCGTTCATGTAACAGATTCAAGCTTTCAAAGTGACGTGCTGGAAGCGGACAAACCTGTACTTGTAGATTACTGGGCTGAATGGTGTGGTCCCTGCAAAATGATAGCCCCTATTCTTACCGAAATTGCCGAAGAATATGCTGACAAGCTTAAAATTTGCAAAATGGATATTGATGCTAACCAGGAAACGCCTCCCAAGTTTGGTATACGTGGTATTCCTACGTTGATGTTGTTCAAAAACGGTGAACTGGAGGCTACCAAAGTTGGCGCCTTGTCCAAATCACAGCTTGCTGCATTTTTAGACAGCAATATTTAAACATTGCGCACCACTTGACGCGACAGGCAAAGCAGCTACACTGTAATAGCAGTTTCAGTGTAGCTGGTCTTTTACTAAACTCGACTACTGCACGTTATTTGTTCCGTTGTACGCTTCGATCCAACTAACTCCCCCGTAAGCACAAATTGTAAACAACGAAATTTTTCCATCATGCGCATCAAACAGCGCGATTCCCGTCTTTCCAGAAGAAAACCAAAAAATTATGAATTTAACAGACCTTAAGAAAAAAGCAGTAGGCGAACTCGTAGAAATGGCAGTGGAGATGGGCATTGAAAATGTCGGTCGTTCACGCAAACAGGAGGTCATTGCAGCCATATTGCGCAAACATGCCAAAAAAGGTGAAGACATTTTTGGCGACGGTACGCTGGAGATACTGCAGGACGGATTCGGATTTCTGCGCTCTGCAGAAGGCTCCTACCTGGCAGGGCCGGATGACATTTACGTTTCCCCCAGCCAGATAAGGCGTTTTAACTTACGCACCGGGGACAGTATCGCCGGTAAAATTCGTCCGCCAAAGGACGGCGAGCGGTATTTTGCGCTACTTAAGGTCGCCGAAATCAATTTTGGTGAGCCAAGCGGGAAAAAACAAAAAATTCTGTTTGAAAACCTCACGCCTTTATTTCCTGATGAGCCCCTGATTCTCGAGCGCGGAAATGGCAGCACTGAAGATCTCACCGCACGTATCATTGATCTGGTAGCACCCATAGGAAAGGGCCAGCGTGGCCTGATTGTCTCCCCTCCAAAAGCCGGTAAAACTCTCATCCTCCAGAATATGGCGCAATCCATTGAATCCAATTACCCGGATGTAGTACTGATTGTATTGCTTATTGATGAGCGCCCGGAAGAAGTTACCGAAATGCAGCGCTCTGTGCGCGGGGAAGTAGTGGCCAGTACCTTTGACGAACCCCCTTCAAGGCATGTCCAGGTTGCAGAAATGGTAATCGAGAAGGCCAAGCGCCTTGTAGAACACCGTAAAGACGTAGTGATATTGCTCGACTCAATTACCCGCCTTGCCCGTGCCTACAACACCATAGTACCCAGCTCCGGCAAAGTATTAACAGGTGGAGTCGATGCCCACGCGCTGGAACGGCCCAAGCGTTTTTTTGGTGCTGCAAGGAATATCGAAGAGGGTGGAAGCCTCACTATTATTGCAACTTCACTTGTTGACACCGGTTCCAAAATGGACGAGGTAATCTACGAGGAGTTTAAAGGCACAGGTAACCAGGAATTACATCTGGAAAGAAAGATTGCCGAAAAACGCGTCTACCCGGCAATAAATGTCCGTCGCTCAGGTACCAGACGCGAAGAGAAACTGATGAGCGAGGGTGATCTACAGCGCATATGGATTCTTAGAAAAATTCTGCACGACATGGATGACGTTGCCGCGATTGAGTTCATGATTGACCGGATGAAGGAAACCAAAACCAACAATGAATTTTTTGGGGAAATGAAGAGCGGTAAGCAATCCAAGTCTAAGTAGTTCGCTCCGGGAGGGAAAGCGCGTCGATTTCTCCAGCTATCAGCATCGCCTGGGCCATATAATCGCGAGCCCGGGCATCTTCCCCCAGAGCCTGGCACAAGCGCCCAAGTTCCGCATAAACCCGTGCGGATTTATCCAGCCTCAGGCTCGCTTCAAAATACTCCCGCGCCTGCTCCCACCCAGCATCACGCATACAAATGCGACCGAGGCTGAGTAACAGAGCAGGATCATCAGGGTGCTGCTTCAACCAGGATTCAGCCAGGCTAAGCTGTTTGGAAGGAACCTTGCCCTCTATCTGGCCATACACTCCCACCAACCCACTATGCCAGTTTTGTTTCAGGGCTTTGACCAGAATCGCCTCAGCAATGAATTTAAGATCATACTTCACTAGTGTTTTGGAATAAGCCAGCACCAACTCTGAATTTATGCCCGCCTTTTTTGGCAACCCCGCCCAAAATTCGGATAGCGTAACTTCCGCAGAATCACCTCCACTAACCAGCTTTAGTTCGACGTTTTGCAGGAGTTTACTCCAGGCAAGTACCTCCAGCTTTTGAACTGCATCCGCATTCATCTGCGCACGCAGTTCAGGGACCAACAGCGTTAGCGCGTTCCAGTCTTCCAGTTGTTGATAACAACTTGCCAGCATTTCCAGAACAGCGGGGGTTTTTGCGGATTGCCTACGCAATTCCAGCAACGTTGCCAGGGCTGCTTTCCACTGTTTTTGCCCCAGCTGCAATCGCGCGTGAACCAGGCCCACTGCAAAACGGGAACCCGGCGTTGATTCCTGCGCCTGTCGCAGGAACTTATCCCGGTCCAGAGTTTCCCCCAGTTCATTTGCCGCCCTCGCAGCACCCAGATAGTTAGCCAAGGGGGTTTCAGAGCGTGCCGCTCCCGCCAGTAGTGTCTTTTTTGCTTCCAGCCAGTTCCCTTCTTCCAGTAGTAACAGGCCTTTTACCGATCTTGTACGCGACTTCTCCAATAATCGACCCTGATTCCACACCTGTAATCCAAGCCGTGAACGAAGGAAACCCGACAGAAAAACCAAAACAAGGCGTATCAGAAAATACGACAATACGAGGGCCAGCAGGGCAAACCAGACACTGGTCTCCAGACTCATATTGTCATAGGCAATCAGGACATAACCCGGGTCCCTTGCCACCAGCGTTCCAAACAGCGCCCCCATTACCAGCGCCAGTAGAACAAAAACCAGTAAAAACATCATGATGGGTCTGCTGCACCAGGCCGGCGCAACTCCAGCAGGTGGTTGAGAGACCCGGATACTGAAGGTAATTCAACCGCAATTTCGACCTTGAGCAAAGCATCGATACCAGACAACATGCCTTGGGTTCTATCGTTTTCGCTATCCAGATATCTGATTAGCCAGGACTTGCTGGAAGCAAGACTCTGGCTGTACAAAACCGCATCCCGTTTAAGCAGCGCCAACTGCGCACGCTCCAGCATAAGCCTCAAATTCATCTCAAGATAACCTGCCTCATCTGGCTGCAGGAGTGGTCGAAACCCCTCATCCGGATAGGACCTGAATTCAAACATGCTGCCTATGCGGTTCATGAAGCGATTGTATGCACCTTCTTCACCTGTGCTTACCGCTGCTGCGTTATCACTATCGGATTCTGGTGCTATATAACGCGGTAATCGCAATGGCAACTTTTCTATGTCTGTTTTAAGCGCCTCAATGCGCAAAAACAAACCCTGATAATCCAGCACACTGATATTGCCCAGGCTCTGCAGTTCTTCGGAAATACGCGTACGAACACCATGCAGGGAAAAATCGTCCATCTCCTGCAAGATCAGATCTGCACTGTTTAACAGTTGTATTGTGCCGCGCACATCCTTTTCCAGTAACAGTCGATGATTGGCTATCCTGAGTAAATATTCTACTTCTGCCAGTTTCCATTCCCGACCACCCGGTGGGGCACGATTGATCAGTGCATTCGCCTGGCTGGCCAAGGTGTCCTCGAGTACCAGGCGCTCTGCATCCTGCCGCTGCAGCTCACTTTGAACGTTATTCCTGTTTTCAGTAAGTTGCGTGGCTATCGAAATTTTTAGCGCATTGAACTGACTGCGCATTTTATCCGTTTCTGACGCTTCGGAAGAGTTGGTGACTTTATAGATCAGCTCATACCCAAGGTAGGTACTCACAACCAGTGCACCCATCGATATCAAAAAAACCAGTAGCAGCCACCAGCCCGAGAATCCGGTATGAATTTCAGGCTGTCTACCCTCTGGCTCAGGCTGTCTACCCTCTGGCTCAGGCTGTCTACCCTCTAGCTCAGGCTGTTCTATTTCGTCCATTTTCCTGAAACTCCCTATCTGTTAAGCGCTTGAATACAAAGCATCCAGCTTGTTCAGCACTGCCTCTGAAGAAGCGCCCTCACATACAATAATGTCTTTAACTCCCGCAGCCCCAGCCTGTTCTGCGACCCGCATCGAAGGCAATAATATGGGGACACGGCCTGGAAGGTCAGTAGCCAGTTCCAGAAAGACTCGCAAGCCCTCACCGCTGGAGATTATAACAGCGTCAATTTCATCGGTGTTTTGCAATGTTACCTGCGCAGGAAGCCGTTGGTACACCTCCGCTCGACTTACACCGGCACCCCTGTCCTGCAACTGTTGTTGCAGGGTTTCACGACCTCCCCGCCCACAAACAATCAGAATACGCTTTCCGTTTACATCCTTCAGGCCGGCCAGGGCCAGCAAGTTTTCACTATCTGCCCGCTCGGGGTGGATTGATCTCAGGCCAGCGCGAGCAAGTTGGCGCTTAGTTTCAGGACCAATGGCATAAATCACCGGCTTTGAAAATTTTTTTAATGAAGAAATTATACCTGCGGCAAACCGCACCGCTGGCCCTGATACAAAGATGAAAGCAGAATACTTCTTGAGTTCCCGTCTCGAAACAAAGGCAGAGATCGCCTTTATCTGGAGCACACTACTAATTCTGGGCAGGTAACCTGCTTCCTTCAGAACAGCCGCCATGACATCCGCACCGGGTTGTGAGCGCGTAATCAGCACCTTGCGTTTCATGGATTAGCTTCACGAAGCGCTTCCAGTAACTTTTCTGCACCCTGATCAAACAACTGGTTTGCAGCTTCCCTGCCGACACTTTCACTGTCATTACCACGCGCAGAACCGCGGATAATCCTTGAGCCATCCACATTGGACAAAAGGCAGCGCACCCGCAATTCGCCTTCTTCGATATTGCAAAATGCTGCCAGGGGCAGTGAACAATCGCCACCAAGTGCTCTACTCACCGCCCGCTCCGTCAGCACGCAATCTTCTACAACAGGATCATTGAGCACCGAAACCAGTGCACGCACTTCAGAGGCGTCACTGCAGCACTCTATTCCAAGCGCTGCCTGTCCCGGGCAGGGCAAACTTTGTTCCACGCTCAAGTGCTCGCTAATTCTGCCTCCCAGACCAAGACGATTAAGCCCCGCAGCAGCCAGGATAATCGCGTCATACTCGCCATCGTCCAGCTTTTTCAGGCGAGTATCTACATTGCCACGAATCGACCGGAACACCAGGTCTGGGCGGATAGCCTTTAGTTGCGCCTGTCGACGCAGGCTTGAAGAACCCACAACGGCTCCCTGTTGCAAATTTGATAATCCACCGCCATTTTTACTTACCAGTGCATCCCGCACGTCCTCTCTAAAGCCGGAGGCAGCCAAAACAAAACCATCACTAAGGGTACTTGGCAGGTCCTTGAGAGAATGTACTGCAATGTCTGCCCGGTCCGCCAAAAGTGCATGTTCCAGCTCTTTGATAAACAAACCCTTGCCACCAATCTCACTCAAGGCACGATCCAGTCTGCGATCACCTTCTGTGGTGATTCCTACCAGCTCCACCTCCAGGTCCGGGTAGCTGGATTGTAGCTTTGTCTTGATAAATTCAGATTGCCAGAGTGCCAGTTTGCTCTGCCTTGTGGCAATACGTAATATTTTCATACTGGTGATTGTTCTCGTGTTTGGCTCTGGTGGATAGGAAAAAAAATTGTTAACTACAGGTTTTTGACCACTTTTCTCACGCCCGAAATATGCCGTCGACTCACCTGTATCCTGTCCTCA
>Ga0256847_1001310_pt1 | contig 12942 bp, 8 predicted proteins | sample TeddybearmetaG_FD_189099 | JGI IMG/M metagenome (GOLD analysis project Ga0256847, IMG submission 189099) | Hydrothermal vent microbial communities from East Pacific Rise, Pacific Ocean - Teddybear | ecosystem: Environmental > Aquatic > Marine > Hydrothermal vents | place: Pacific Ocean: East... | reverse complement strand
CTGCACGTGGTAATAATTTAGGTTTTTGTAGATTATTGGTTTTTTGACTGACTTTTTTTCTTAGAAAATGATGAAACTCACTACGGCTTAAATAGTGATCAAAGTTATAATCTGCATATCCCATTAAAGCTTGAGCAAAATACCAACTTAATGCACCATATTGTTTGCCTTCAAATGTAACTTCGCTGATTTTTAATATTTCTTCATCAACTCCCATAATATGAGTTACATGTTGCAAAGTTTGACGCTCATCGCCTTGTATAGGTGTAGGAGTAGTTGGTTTAATTGTCCAATTACCAGCAGTACGCATTTTTCCTAAAGTTGATCGTTTTGCACCACGCACCATGCCTCTGGAATGACAAGCATCTATAACAACTACAATCTTATAATCACTAGCTTTTTCAAATAAACTATAGAGTTCATCATCAGTAATAAAACCTTGTTTACCATTAAAATCATGAAAAATAATAGCTTCATCTTGCCCATCTAGTTCATCTAACGGTAATCTATCTGAATTGAGTTGAATACCATGCCCAGAAAAGGTTAAAATTAGTATGTCACCTTTTTTGGCTTTGTTTAACATATTGTGCCAAGCGCGATCAAAACCAGCACGAGTGGCTTGTTCATCCAATAAAACTTGTGTGTTTACATTAGCTTGCTTAAAAGCTCTTTCTAATATCTTAGCATCATTAACAGCACCATCTAATTGCCAATTATTTCCTAATTTTGGAAATTTATTAATGCCTATTACTAATGCATGCTGAGATGGTAATTTTTTTATGATCTTTGGTGATCGTTCTATTGGTGGAGGAGGATTTGGTTTACAGGCTTGAAATAGAAAAGATATTAATAATAATGAGATATATAATATGTGGTTATGTTTGTTCATAGTTAAATCCATTTTTTTGAAGTTTAAGCCCTGAAGGGGTGAAATAATATAGCCTAGGGCAACGCCATAGGTGCGGATTTTATTTTTATTTAGCCCTGAAGGGGCGAAATAATGATGTTAATACGCCCTTTCAGGGCTAAAATTAAATAAATCCGCAAAATCAATCCGCAAAATCAATCGGCATTTTACCTAGGGCGTTGCCCTAGGCTATATTATTTCGCCCCTTCAGGGCTTCCCTTCAGGGCTTGCTTAAATCAAATAATTACCAATTACCCTTATACCCAACAGTAAGCATAAACCATCTTCCGGCTTGTGGATATGGATGAGTTACACTTCCGCCTTGGTAATAGTCTTCGTCAAGTAAGTTATAAACTCGTGCATCTAGGAAGAAATCTTTCCATACTTTATCCCAACGAAAACCACTGTTAAATAATACTACATCATCAACTTCATTATTTGGTTCATAAAAGCTGGTGCCGTTAGGAAATTCAATGTTTATTGGTGATAATTGCTCACCAATATATCTAGCTGTTAGGTTCAACCATAAGTCTTGAGAAACAGTTTCATTGTGAAAATTGAATAATTCAAACGGATTGACATTTAAAATCAAATTTGCTGTAAAATTCGGCACATTCCAAATTCTATCATTTGATACGCCATAGTTTTCTGCGCCATCTGCTGCTTGATAAGTTAGATTAAATGCAAGATTATAAGAATTTTGATTATAACTAGTTTCATTTTCAATTCCCCATTGCTTCAAAAAACCATAATTCTGAATTGGGCTTTGCCCATTCTGTGTGTGATTATTTCTTACAATCACATTAGAAAATTTATTATAAAAAATATTAAAACTACTAGTAATTTTTCCTTGTGCCAATTTGAAGGTAGGTGTAACTTGATAAGATTCCATATATTCTGGTTTTAGTGAAAACGGATTGTTGGGATTAGGATAATAATTGTAGTATTGATATACATAAGGTGCATCTACAAAAGCTTTTGCATAAGAAATTTTTAAATTAAACTTATCATACGGTTTCCATATTAATGCTAATCGAGGTGACATTTCATCAATACTTTCTCCTTTATGACGATCCTTTTTATCAAAGCGCACACCAAAATTACCCAATAATGTATCAGTAAAGTTATGTTTTATTTGAGTAAATAGGGAAGTTATTCTTTCTGTTCCTGTATCGAATATATTATATTGCTTATTATCCACAAACTGTAACCATTCACCAGCTTGACCATATATGGAATTACTATCATATAGTTCCATTGTATTAATTTGAGTGCCTATCATCCATCTACCAGCACCAAAAAAATTATAAGGTTTGCTTAATTGGGCAATTAATCCATAGCCTCTATCATAAGCTGTTATGAAAATTGCATTTTTTTCAATTTGATTACCAACATACATCTCTTGATATTCATATTCATCATAATAAACTTGAAACTGTAATTTCAAATTTTTGTCAAATTCATGGGCATAATCCATACCTAAATGTGAAAATGTAGCGGCTTGACCCGGACCCACTTCATTTAATCGCCGATAATCAGAATAGTTATAAGATTCTCCACCACCTGATAATGAAGCAGAGTCAGACATAAGAGAAAAAGGACTTATATATCTAGCACGTCTTTGGCTAGCCAATAGCGTGAAATCACCAAATTCATAACTTAGTCCTACATCATAAGAACCGGGATCTTTGACTCCATCCAAGATTGCATAAGAATCTTTTGGTTCTCTGGAATAATCTTCATTAGCAGGTACATTCGCAATTTCGCCTTCACTTGTATAATAACTACCCCATAATAAAAGATCACTTTTTCCATTATCAAATTCATTACCAAAAAGAAAACTTAATTTTCTTTGTCCATAGTTACCAATACTTACACTCACTTCTGTACCATTTATATCTGTGCCTTTTTTAGTTATAAGGTTAATTACTGCTGTTAAAGCTACATTGCCGTACAAAGATGAGCCGGGTGCACGCAATACTTCTATACATGCAAGTTTATCCAAACTAATACTAAAATCAGGGTTAGCATTTGAATAAGACTGTGAATTTAGACGATGACCATTTAATAAAATTAATATTTTTTGTTGAGAACTGCCATAAATGCCCCGTTGTGCAACATTCATATCACTATGACTTTGCACATTAGTCATCCCGGGCACATAGGTAATTAGTACATCTTTAAGTGTTCTAGCACCAATGTTTCTCATCATATCGCTGTTAATCACAGTTACTGGTGCTGGCACTTCACTTAATGGTTCAGCTTGCCCAGATGCTACTTCAACTTCTTGTAACCAGCCGAGTTCATCATCATAAACTGAACCACAGGAGCCTGAAAATGCATTAGATGAATAGATTGTTAGTAGTGTAATAAAAAATATATTAAATATTTGTTTTTGCATGATTATTTATTCTTGATCGTGTCATATTTTTTAAAGAGCGTTACCCGAAATCCATGTTGAAATTCTTCAAATACTGGTTCTTTGATACCATGATTTTTGCATTCTTTTTTTATTCTGGCTATGCCAGAGCCATACCTTTCAATAATTCCAACTTCTTGGAAAATTTTGGCTATTAATCTATTTCTTGCCCTAGATGAATAGTTCCCACTTAACAATTTTTCGATGGTTAAATCACAACAAAGTTTTCCAGGATTAAAAAACTCAATTCTTTCATCAAAAATTTTCACAATTGAATTTCCACTGTCTCTATAATCACGATGAACCACCATATTAATAACTATCTCTCTGATTGCATTAAGAGGATAATCATATTTTTCTTCCCGGTGTGGATTGCCAGTGATAATATATTCTACCATTAGATGTTTTTTGATAAATTCTATGCCTAAATAAATTTGATTCAATAAATCAGTATCTAAATCAATATTATCTATGATCATAGTGTCGCTTTTAAATCTTCCGATTTGCATAGCAGTAATAGAAGATATATTTTTGACAAACAATAAATAGGCACCAAATGTTAGCTTATCATCCTTAATCAGTTCATATTTTCGCAAAATTGTAAACAGATCATCATCAAATGTTTTACTTTTATTTTTCTCAATTTTTTTGATTAAATCCAAAGCTTTATCCATTGAAATATCATCAAAATTATGTCGTGTATCTATATAATAGTCCCAACTAGCATTGATTGTTTTAAGATGCTCATTGGCAATTTCATCCAAATTCATTAGATGATTTGAGTTTTTTATTCGTTTAAAATATCTGTTTTTGTATGAAATTGGCTTAACTGGTTGTTCCTGAACCTCAATCACTAAAATGAGCTTCTCTTCTACAATGTATTCATCTATATCTACAATAATGCTTGCTTGGGTATTTTGCTTAATCGTATTAATATAATTTTGTATGCTTTCTTCACCAATATTGACACCAATTATTTCACCGGAATCATTGATTCCGATAAAAATTTTGCCACCTTTGGTATTTGCAAATGCAACCACAGATTCAATCACTTCTTTTTGAAATGAAGTTTTAAATTCCGTTACTTGCCCTTCACCATTGTGGATTTGTTCTAATAGTTTTTTCATTTTTATTTTGAAAGCTGAGATTTAACTAATTCAGGACGATTAAATTCCTTGTTATTATTTAATTTAGACCCACGCCCACGTAGCCAAATAGATAATTTGTTCCCACCTCTACGAGAAGCTACAAATACACCTGTATCAGGAATAACTGTCAGCCATTCTTGATCCTTAAAAACTACTAAGCGGGCTATATTTTTCTTGGTTTTTATATCCCATAAAAATATTCCATCATTTCCAGCAGAAATAATTCGATTTGAATCTGAAGTAAATTTTACCGAATAAACATCATCTTGATGTTTAAAACTATGTATGAGTCTGCCGCTAGAAGCATTCCACAGTTTTACTGTATTGTCGCGACTACCTGATATAATTTTTCTACCATCTGAAGATACATCTACAGAAAATACTGAGCCAGAATGTCCCCAAAAGCGGCGTAACATTCTACCGTTCATATTCCAAACTCGTAAAGTATTATCAGTATGTCCAGAAACAATACGATTAGGATTAGGAAAAAAGGCTACTGACATAAAATAGGAAGAAGTTCTAAAGCTACGTCGCAATTTGCCAGTATCTAAATTCCATAAACGCATGGTTCTATCCCTATGACCAGATAAAGCAAAACCTCGCGAAATATCCATTGATAATACCCAATTGCCTCTCTTAAATCTACGTATCAATCTTGCATTGCGCCGATCCCAAAATTGCAGTGTTTTGTCATAGCTACCAGATAAAATATAACGACCATCAGAAGAAAAATTCACTGAACTAACAAAGCCATTATGGCCTCTATAAGTATCTAATAATCTGCCACTGTTGACATGCCAAATTCGCACAGTTCTATCTCGACTGCCAGATATAGCGTATTGACTATCTGAAGAAAAAGCTACTGAACTGATAATATCGGAATGACCAACAAATGTTTTTACAAGTTTGCCGCTTTTAAGATTCCATAACCAAAGTTTTTTATCTTTTCCCCCCGCTAACAAATAGTGTCCATTTGGTGAAAATGCTACTGAACTTAGTTTGGTGATATGTGTTTTATCTATCTGTATTTTGGCAATTTTTGGTAATTCATTTTCCTTATCCTCACTTGTTTTGTTTTCTTTAACTTTCTTCAGTGGCAAGTACAAGGGTTTTCTTAAAGAAATTTGACGATAGGGCCATTGATAACCATAAGCTCTTACTGCCTTATTGACTTTATCAAATATTGTTTTAACTCGTTGGCGTTTAGTTGTTTTAAGTTCTTTTAGCAACAGTTTGATGTATAAACTATTGTGTTCATTGCTGGTTTTCCTTATGGTTTTATTTTTATAAGCACTATAAGCAATTAATGAATAACCAGTATTCCTAATACTAGCCAAGCCACCCCTACCGCCCGGATAAGGGTTTTTACGACTAGCATCTAATATAATTATATTACCTTGATTTTTCACAGCTTTTAATCGCGCTAATAACTTATTAACTGCAAATGCGTTTTGTTTTACATCTACTTGATCTAAAATATTGCGATTATTGATAGGTATAAGATAATTTTCTCTTTTCCAATAAGACTTGACTTGTGTACCATGTCCACTGAAATAAAATAGCCCAATACCGCGTGATTTTTTCAGACAGTCTGTAAACTCAATACTTGCTTGATTGATTTGTTGATTAGAAAGGTTGGTTTTCAGGATTACTTGAAATCCCAATTTTTTAAGAGCTTTAGCTAAATCGGTGGCATCATTAACAGGCTGTGTCAGCCTGCCATTTTCATATTGACTATTACCAATCAATAAGGCACAATTAGCATAAGCTGTATCAAATAAAAATAATAAGAAAAATAAATAATAATTACGGTTCATAGTTATTTCCTAACTGATGTTAAGCACTCTCGTTCCCACGCTCCAGCGCACATTGTTATACATAACTTTTTAAATACTTGATTTATTTGATAGTTATTTTTTTGTAGTAGTTTTTCGTAGGGTGGGTAGAGCGAAGCGAAACCCACCATTTTGCCATATTCGGTGGGTTTCGCTGCGCTCTACCCACCCTACAAAAAAACTTGTGTATAAGAGACTGCGCTGGAGCGTGGGAACGAGAATGCGTAACATCAGTTCCTAAAATTAATTAGAATCACAACCATCAAGACAATATTCATCTTCTAAGGTAGAAACATACCAAGGATGTTGCTGATTTTGACTTTCCTTAACAACTGGGTCATATACATCCATAAATACTTGATCTATTGGTTTATTTTTATTTTCACGTATTTTATGAAGCAAATGTGTTGTGTATAAACCATTAGTTCCATCGCCATCATCAGCAGTTTCACCTTCATCAGCGGCAAAAGCAATAACAGCTCCACCACCTTTAGAAGATGTTTCCATACGTTTTAAACCACGTTTTAAACTTTTTCCACTGCCTTCATATGGATTATCACGACAAGCATCAGCAATAATAATATTGACACCATCAGAATTAACTTTTTCCATTGGATCTTTAATTTCTGTTCTAATACTAAAAGCTTTATGTCTTAAATCATATTCTCGTTTAATATTTGCATTATTAATGGGAATTATATAATTTTCATCCCTATTTGATCTCGCACCATGCCCAGAGAAATAAAATAATGCTACTTTTTGCTTAGCAGATTGTGGTATTTTTCCAACATCTTTATGAAAGCCATCAATAACTTCTTTCATTTTATGTTGATTTAAATCAATTGCGCGAGTTACATAAAAACCCATATCTACTAAAGTATTAGCCATATCAACAGCGTCATTAGTAGAATTATTTAATGCTTGATGAGTATATTGACTATTGCCAATTACTAAGGCTCTTTTTGGACTATTGGAATCACCTAGTAATTCAATCTTATTATTTTGCGCGATAGGGTTATCATCCTTCGGGGGGTTACAAGCACTGATAAACAATGTCATAATTAACAGTGGATAGATTTTTTGCATAATTGTTCCTACAATTTTGTTAATAGATAAGACTATTTAATCGCGATTTGCGCATTTAATAATCTATTAAATATATCACTATATTAATATTTAAACAAGAACTTATTAAAGGATCACAACATGCAAATACCAGCCATTTGGCAAGGCAAATTAGCAGCTGAGTTTGAAAAATATTATTTTAAAAAATTAGTTTCATTCCTTGATCAGGAAACTGAAACAATTTATCCAGCAGAAGATTTAATTTTCAATGCCTTTGATAAATGTAGTTTTTCTGATTTAAAAGTAGTCATTATTGGACAAGATCCTTATCATGGCGCAGGGCAGGCTAATGGTTTGTGTTTTTCTGTAAATGATGGTATCAAAGTTCCTCCTTCTTTAAACAACATTTTTAAAGAAATTCATAATGATTTGGGAACTGAAATACCTAAATCTGGCAATTTAGAATCTTGGGCTAAACAAGGCGTTTTATTGCTCAATTCGATATTAACAGTGAGAGCTAATCAAGCGGCATCACATAGAAATCAAGGTTGGGAAATATTTACAGATGCTGTTATTAAGTTAATTTCAGAACAGAAACAAGAGGTAGTGTTTTTATTATGGGGTAAATATGCTCAACAAAAAGCTAAGATGGTTGATGCTACTAAACATTGTATTTTAACAGCGGCTCATCCTTCGCCTTTATCAGTTCGTTATTTTTTTGGTAATAAACATTTCAGTAAAACTAATGAATATCTTCAACAAGTCGGTAAACAAACTATTGATTGGTCTTGTATATGAATAACTATATTAAATATTTTAACAGATTAAATCTTTGATTTTAAATATTAATATATATTTAAAATACGCGCATTACTCAATAACATACATTTAATAGTTGTTTTTTTAATATTACCGGTATATAATACCATTATTATTACTAAGCATATTAAATGTTAATCATGAATTGGATAGCAATAATTAATCCCAATGCGATGTTCAAAAGGAAAATTAATAAGAAATGGTTGATTTCTCAAATTTATCCCATTACTAAAGAAATTTTCTTTACTGAATATCAAGGTCATGCTGGAGAAATAGCTCAACATGATAATGGCTATGATGGTATCATTGCGATTAGCGGTGACGGCACCTTACATAACATTATCAGTAACTTAGATTATACACGTAAAAGTATTGCTATCGTTGCAGCCGGTACCGGTAATTCTTTGGGGAGAGATTTAGGACAAAGTTTTTTGTCTCATAATACTCAAATTATGATTGGTAAAAAGCATAAAATAGATTTAATGAAAGTTAGTTTCATCAAATCGAATGGTGATAGTTATTCTTTTATCTCTGCTAGCACAATTTCAGTTGGATATCCAGCATTGGTAACAGATAATGCTAATAAACGCTTTAAAAAATTAGGTAGTCAATTATGTTATCCAATGGCTTCTATCTTCAATGCATTTACATGCAAAAAAACACAAATCACTATCAGTTACGATTCTACCCCTCCACAAAAAAAAATCATCAAAGGAATCATGCTAACCAACACCCATAACACAGCTAATTTTGTTTGTTTACCCAATACCGCGTGTAATGATGGTAAAGCAGAAGCCATCGAGTTTAATTATCGTCCATTTAAGCAAATTTTGTACAATATATCTGTATTGACTAAGAAATATTTTATTCATCCTTATTTTAATACGACATTTAATCAGTTAAAACTTGAATTAGAACAGCCTGATTTGTTGATGATTGATGGAGAAATTTATGAAGATGTAATGTCTTTGGAAGTCAAATTATTACCGGGTAGCTTAAATTGTTATGTTTGCAGTAATTAATTGGCAGCAATTAGCACCATTAGTCATTATATGGTTCTGTTTTTTGATTGGAATACTAGGAACATATTATGCTAATAAAAAGCTAACACCAGAAGCAGCCAAAAAAAGATGGATTAAACTAATTGTTTATATTTTCATTGTGCATTTTGTTTATTTAATCCTGTTATTAGGCAAGATCGTTTCACTGATTTTCTTTTCTATTTTATTGCTTATAGGTTTATGGGAATTATTACAGAACATCTATTGGAAAGCTTATTACATAATATTAAGTTATATATTAATTTCAACGGGTGTGATTTTATCTATTTTTAAATTTGATGTTAATATTTTAATCTTCATATATTTTGTCATTGTTTTATTTGATGGTTTTAGTCAGATAAGCGGACAACTTATAGGAAAAACTCCATTAAGCAAAACAATTAGTCCAAATAAAACTATAGAAGGTGCAATTGGAGGTTTTGTGTTTACCTTGTTTTTTGCTTTATATTTGAATGGATTTAACTGGCAGTATGTGCTAATAACGATTCTTTTGTGTCTCGCCGGGTTAATGGGTGATTTATTGGCTTCTAAAGTGAAACGTATTAATAAGGTTAAAGATTATAGCCAATTATTACCGCAACATGGTGGCATACTGGATCGTTTCGATGGTTTATTTTTTAGTCTTGCACTTTTTTATTATTCATATGAAATCACCTATCTTACAACAACATTTTAATCTTGCTAATCTGACAACTTCCTTTGGTGTGCTGCTGGGATTTATTTCATTAATCCTGATTATAGAGCAGTATAATCGCTTAGCTTTGAGCTTATATTTATTTGTTCTCTTATTTGATCGACTGGATGGATTCGTTGCGCGTAAATATAATATAACTTCAGAATTTGGTAAAGAATTAGACAGTCTTGCTGATGCTTTTAATTTTTGTATTTTGCCAGCCGTAATCGCTTATTTATGGGGATTTAATGCTTGGTGGATGGTTGCAGCGTCTGTTTTTTATATATTGATGGGAATTTGGAAATTAGCTTACTTCAATATTAATGGTACAAAAGAAGAGAAAGGAAAACACTATGTGATAGGAATACCAACAACATTAGCGGCAGCTTATTTTCTAATTATAATGAGTTTCCATCCCTTAATATCACAACAAGTCTTAATGTTAAGTCTATTTGTTTTTTTTAGCTTGTCAGCCATACTATTTGTGGCATCATTTAATTATGCGAAAAATGGTTTTATAACAAACATTATGACATTGTTGACTCCTCTGTGTGTAGTGATGATGTGGTTATATTAAAAGGTAAAGATATGGAAAATAAGTATATTGTTTCTTTGAATCGTGCAATTTTACCGTCAAAAGTAGGACATAAAGCATCAAGACTAGCTGAAATGTTGAATAATCAATATCCGGTACCAAACGGTTTTGTCGTGACTGTTCAAAGCTTTAAGGAGTTTTGCAAACATAATAAACTTTTAAAAAGCATTGAAAGTGCTTCATTTAAAGGATTGTCTCAAGCCATAATCAATGGCGAAATGCCTCCGAATATTCAAGCTATGATTGAAAAATCAGTAGCTACTTTGCCTTATGATACATTTGCGGTTCGATCTTCGTCGCTGGGTGAAGATAATGAAGATTATTCAATGGCAGGACAATACGATACTTTTTTAAATACACCGGAACAAGCTGTTTGTGAGACCATCAAACAATGTTGGGCTAGTCTGTTTAGTGAAACTGTCATTGCTTATGTAGAAAACAATAATATGACATTATCCTCTGATATGGGAGTGATTGTGCAACAGCAAATTAAGGCTAAGTTTGCTGGTGTTATGTTTACTATGGATCCGATGACTAAATCAACTGATCATTTGATAATTGAATGGGTTGCCGGTTTAGGTGATAAGTTGGTTGCTGGTGAAGTCACACCAGAGCGATTGTATATTAATAGAGTTTCAGCTGTCATACCCCCTAATTTGCCAGAAATACTCCAGCAAGGGTTTGAAAAATTAGTGTCTTATGCCTTAAAAGCGGAAAAACAATTTGAATATCCACTTGATATTGAGTGGTGTATTGATGATACAGGATTGCTCATATTACAAGCACGACCAATTACTGGTCTTACTGGTGACAATATTTTTATTTGGACAAATGTCAATATGGCGGAAAACTTTCCGCTGACATTAACTCCTTTTACATGGTCTTTTGTAGATACCTATTATGTTTATTTTATAAAGAATGTATTGCGCTTATTTGGTTCGACAGAAAAACAATTAAATGATGCAAAAGGAATAGTCAATAATTTGACTGGAATACATGGCAGCAGAATTTATTATAATTTAAGCAATTTTTATGAGGTGGTTTATTTTTTTCCGATAGGAAAATCGCTTAAAAAATTATTGGATAATTTTATAGGACAAAATATTGCTTTTAATTTTAAGCCAAGTACTGCAAATAAATGGACTTTTAAGGTAAGGTTTTTTTGGCTGCGTTTGTTGAAAGTATATCTGATGGCTAATGTTTATATAAAAAAATATGAAACCATATTCTTTCGTCAACGAAATAAATGGAGAAAAATACCATATAATCAGCTTTCTTTGGAAAAACTTGTTGTGATATTAGATGATATTTTTGTTAATGTTTTAGAGAAACATAATAAAAATGGTATTGCAGGCTTGTTAATGATGATTTTTCCGGGAATGCTTAATTTTTTATGCAAAAAATGGGTATCTGAATTTAAAGAAAATACCGAACTACTCGTAGCTCAACTTTTACAAGCCATAGAGATAAAAAGTATAAATCCAGCTAAATTGATAGCCACCTTATCACAAAAAATACAAACAACAGACAAATTACAAGCATTACTGTTAAAAAAACGCTATACGGAATTAGAAGAATCGTTAAATCAAGAACAAAAAACATTATTTGATGAATTTATGTTCAATTTTGGTGGACGTTGTTATAACGATTGTATGATTGTCTCCCCGACATTTGAAGAACGGCACGACTTATTTTGGGATTTAGTTGAAAAATATCAAAGGCAATCCTATACCACTACTGATAATGCAAAAATAAAAAGAAAAGAAACAACATACAAGATACTAACAAAACTTCCATTTTTTCGTAAACTAATCTTTTGGTTTGTGCTAAAAAATGCGCATCGTGCAATTAGATTAAGGGAACGAGGCCGCTTAATTAGAAGTTTGTTACATGGAGAAGTTCGTCAGATTGTCTTAGCAATAGGCAAACAATTAACAGCTAAAGGACATTTAAAGCATTATGAGGATGTCTTTTATCTACAATGGAGAGAAATAGAAGCATTAGTTTATGGAAAAAATCAGTTTCCAGAAACATTGTATGATTTGATTACTCAAAGGAAACGTACCCAAAAAGAGCATGAAAAAAATGAACCACCTAGTTTTTTTGTCAGAGAAAAAGGGAGATATTATGATTTTATCTCAAATGATGAACCAAAAGTCTCTTATGATGATAGCTTGAGATTGAAAGGAGTTGGAGTATCTGGCGGTTCTGTGGAGGGAAATGCACGGATCATTCTTGATCCAGTCAAAGATAATCGATTAGAACCCGGTGATATTTTAATCACTAAAACCACCGATCCCGGTTGGACTCCATTATTTAAAATAGCTGGTGGTTTGATACTTGAAAGAGGCGGTATGCTTTCTCATGGTGCTATTGTAGCACGAGAATTTGGAATCCCAGCAATTGTTGGTTTAGAAGGA
>Ga0256847_1001309_pt1 | contig 12956 bp, 7 predicted proteins | sample TeddybearmetaG_FD_189099 | JGI IMG/M metagenome (GOLD analysis project Ga0256847, IMG submission 189099) | Hydrothermal vent microbial communities from East Pacific Rise, Pacific Ocean - Teddybear | ecosystem: Environmental > Aquatic > Marine > Hydrothermal vents | place: Pacific Ocean: East... | reverse complement strand
AAAAAGTACTCCTTATAAGAAGCACTTTGAAAACCAAAGGAAGATGGGAACAACTTTGGAATAAAATTGATCGACATGGTGTTGCTGCCTGATGACTTTTTTGGTACATCATATTCAGGCTACACCCACATACAAGCTTCTCAAGTAACTGGTTGTCTATCACTTACGCGTCTTACTTGGCGATATATTAAATTCTTCCAAATAAGAGGTTGAAAAATAAGCTGGATTCTTAAAACCGACTTCATAAGCTACTTCTGATACAATGAGATCGGTTGTTTCCAGTAAATATTTTGCTTTCTTGAGTCGAATTGAACGAATAAAGATAGAAGTTGATAAACCGGTTAACGCTTTAATTTTGTTATGCAATTGAGCTCTACTCAATGCAACTGCCCTGCAAAGTTGCATGGTACCAAAATCTTCATTATTGATATTTTTTTCAATGGCGTTTCTTACTTTTTGTATAAAAATATCTTCAGGATGATTTGTTTCCTTTGGTTCCAAGGATCGATATTGCTCCTGCAATTTTATTCTTAGTTCCAATAATTTTTTCAAACGAACCAACAATTCATTTTGCTCAAATGGCTTAGTCAGATAAGCGTCCGCTCCTTTTTCAAGGCCACTGATTTTTGAATCCATATCTGCTTTTGCTGTGAGTAAAATAATAGGAATATGACTGGTACGTTCATCCTTTTTCAAAGTTTCGCACAACTCAAAACCATCCTTTACAGGCATCATGACATCGCTGACGATGAGCGCCGGGACTTGTTCGATAGCAGAGTCAATACCTTTTTGTCCGTTATCTTCAATCTGCAATTGGTAATCTTCTTCTAAGCAGGCAACAAGAAATTGCTGAACATCTGGATTATCTTCGACGATTAAAAGCAAAGGTTTTTCAGTACTTAGATCAGCAGTGTTTAGCGGAAAATTTGATTTTATGATGTCAGGACTTTCTATTGTTGGGGTTTCAATTGGTAAAAACGCTTCGGAAATAATCGAGTTGTTAGTGATTGGCAATTTAATCGAAAAAGTAGTTCCTACACCCAATTCACTTTCCACTTCAATATCGCCTCTCATCAATTTTACAAACTCCCTTGTCAATGCCAGTCCAATCCCGGTTCCTTCGCTTTTTCGAGTGTCCCGATAATTACCAGAATCATCAACCTGATAAAATCGATCAAAAATATGTTTCAATTCGCTGTCAGGAATTCCCAGTCCTGTATCCTGTATTCTTATTTGCAAATACCTTTTTTCATTTTCTGTTTTTTCGTCAATATGAAAATAAATATCTCCTTTTTCCACTTTATACTTCACGGCATTTGAAAGCAGATTGGAGATGACGCGAAGTATTTTATCTAGATCATAATCCATTTTAAGAGAAGACTGAGCAGCAAGAAAATGAAGTTTTAAATCGTTGTTTTCAGCGTAAGATTGATGGGATTCGGTAATGTAACGTAGGTATTGGATAATGTCTCCTTGCACCAAATCCAATTTCAAAGCACCTGATTCAAGTTTACGTAAATCAAGTATTTGGTTGACAAGATTGAGCAGGCTGAGTGTATTTTGCTTGATCATTTGACTGCCTTTTTCCAGCCACAATTCTGGTTTGGTTTTGACCTGATCGATCATTCCTGAAATAATGGTCAATGGTGTTCGAAATTCATGAGAAATGTTGGTAAAAAAGTGAGATTTTAAAACATCAAGTTCCTCCAGTTTTTCTTTCTGCTGTGAAACTTCAATATTTAATCGCTGCAATTCCTCATTGGCGTTTCGTTTTTGTTGTGTATATCGAGCAATGATTAAAATAATTAAAAAAGCCCCTATCAACGCAATTATTAATATTGTTCTAAAAGATTTCTGGTGAGCCTGCTCTTTCTCCCTTTCAAAAGCCAATCGTTGTTTCTCTTTCTCAAATTCAAAATCTACTTCCAGTCGAACGACTTTTTTCATGCTTTTTACATTGAAGATCGAATCCTTTAGAATTTGATAGGCCTTGAAATAATGTAAAGCTTGCTGATGATTATTTTGTTTATCAAAAATTTGATACAACTCCTCTGATGCTTCCATTTGAAATTGTCTGAATCCTGCAGATTTGGAAATAGCAAGGACTTCTTCAAAACTTGCTTTAGCCTGGCTTGTTTTTTCCTGTTTACTATAAACTCTACCGAGGCTATTTAATCCAGAAGCATAAGATTGAAATTGTTTATTTATTTTTAAGGTCCTCAACCCGTTCTGAAGGTAAATGCTTGCCGAATCAAGCTGATTTAGCTTCTCATAACAGCTTCCAATATTTATTAATGTTTTGGACAATTCAACTTTATGGGCTCCCTTTTCTCTTTGATTTTGGATGGCTTTATTATAATATTCTATAGCATATCATATTCTGCTCTTAAAAAGTAATTCCTGCCAATGTCATTGAAAATATCAGTTTGTCCTCCTTTGCCACCAGCTTCTTCTATCTTTAAGATTTGCTGATAATAAGTCATAGCTTTCGGATAATTTTCCATTGCTTCATAAACAACACCGATACCTCTTAAATCTTGGATAATGACTCCGTTATATTCCAGTTTTTCGAAAAATTTTAAAGACTTTTGGTAATACTCTAATGAAAGAGGGAAGTACCCTTTTTGCATATAGTGATAGGCAATTAAACTCAAAATCATAGCCTTTCCTTCATTATTTTGGAGCGTTTCCATAAGATCTAACGCCTCCTCATAGTATTTAATGGCTTTATCAAGATCGTTGGCATCACCTGCATTATTTCCCAGATTTTGCAAAATCCCGGCCTGGTAATTTTTATTTCCTATTTCCTTTTGGAGATCCAGTGCCTGTAAAAAATAATTTTCAGCTTGATTATAATCGGCATTGTATTTATAATTTTTACCAATGTCATTAAGTATGTCGAATTGCTGATCTAAGAATCCATTTTCTTTTGAAATTTGTAAAGCAGTATTGAAATAATGCAAAGCACTATCCTTTTCTGTTACTCCATTGAATGATGTTCCATAATCATTTAATATTTTTGACAACAGAAATTTGTCTTCAAGCTCTACGGCAAGTCTTTTAGCTTCTTGCAAATAGTTTTGGATACTATCTCTTTGACCTTGATGCCTATAAATCAAACTGATTGTATAAAGAACATTTAATTGGCCTTTTCTATCATTTATTTTGGTAGACAAAACAAGAGCTTCTTTCGCCAGCAAAAGTGCAGTATCAGGATTTATTTGTTGAAATTCATAAGCCAAGCTGTTCTTTAATACAATCAGCTGTAAGTCATCCGTTGATTTGGTGATTTCTTTTTTTAAACTATCGATGCGTGCACTTTGAGAATAAATTGACTGTGAAACAAAAAGCAATAAAATAGAAAAAAGGATATTTTTGAATTTTGTTAATTTCATAAGTTGATCAATCCTAATTTGTTAATCTTCAAATAAAAGTGCACCAATAAAGGTAAAGAGTTAATTGAGACGTAACTATTAAATTCACTTTTAATATGAAACCTACTTGAAGACTTCCTTGAAAGCGTTTTGCATTAAGAATACGCATCTACGATTCTGAGCGATGCTCTTAGGTATTATTATCTAGGATTGTCAAAAAAATATTTTACTTCTCTATCCTGGCGATTCATTATTGGTTGATTACATCTCTATTAATTTAACATTATCCAATCTATTCTTATCAGACCTTGTCCCAAATGGATCGATCGAAATATACTTCGGAAGCTCATCCGTAATAATTTCAAAATCCATTTGCTCCTTGTCGATTTGTAAAGGATTTAAATAAAGGATGGACTTTTCAGAATTTACTTGGCTTGGATGTTTGGTAAAAACGCCTATTTGAATGGGTTCGCTAATTGTTATTTCTCTTGATTCTCCATTGTCTTGCATTTCGAATCGTTTGGCGGAGATTGTGAGAGTGATTTTGTATTTACCATTCTCTTGTTTATTGACTTCTGTCTCCAATAATTTTAAGTCGTAGGTGATTACCTTCTTCATCCAATCATCGATCAGTTTATAATATTCTGGAGGTGAGACATTGTATAATTCTTCAATGAACTCAATAGATGTTGCGCTTGGATATTTTTTGTCACGATGCTTTTCGACTAATTTTTTGAGTACTATATTTACTTTATCTTCACCTATCAATTCTTTGATCGCCAACATCACCGTAAAGTTTTTGCCATAGGATAAGTATCCTTCTCCATCCGAAAAATATAGAGGTGGCTCTATCTCTGATGCATATGATCGACCAGAAAAATACCTTTTATTTGCCGACTCACTGATTTGCCAAACTGCACTCTTACCATACTTTTTTTCCATCACGACTGCTTCTGTATACTTGGCCAATCCTTCAATTAGAATACTTCCACCTTCTACCATTTTTGGCGACAGAATCATGCCCCACCACTGATGTGCTACTTCATGAATGGTACGTTTAGCTACCAAATCAAACCCTTCTGGATCTGTATTGTCATTCAAATAAAATCTATCTTCTACCATACTTATCACACCTGGCATTGCCTTACCTCCAAAAGGAAAATGTCCAGGAATCTCAGCAATACGGATATGATCAAATGGATAGGGGCCAAAATTTTGAATGCAATAATCCAATGCCAATTTGATGCTCTTCTGAGCTACTTCAATATTGAATTCATGGCCAAGATGATAATATTGCTCAATAGAAATTCCCTTGTACTCTTCTTTCATTAATTCATAATCCGCCGAGAAGTATGAAATAGAACCTAAGATTCTTTGAGGAGATTTATAATGAAAATAGTTTCTATTGTTTGCTTGCCATTTTTTAATTAAATTTCCTGGAGCAATGGCCGTTTGATCCTTATGCGTTGAAATTGTTGTCTCAAAATTAATAGGTACAGCATTGTGGTGCTGATGCGAATGGATATGATTGGCAGAAATTTTTTCAACTATTCGTTTATCCAAACCTCTTTTTTCTCTTTCAAAGTCGTTGCTGATTTCTAAGCTTTTTCGATAGCCTAAAAAAGGTAGAATGCTGTGTTGGAAAATGTAAGAACCATTCGATACAATATCTTTATTATTTTGAAAGTCATTGTTTTCTTTTGATAATCTAAAGGAGAATTTTATTTTTTCTTCCGGATACAATGGCTTATTCAGTTCAAATAAATGGGTTTCATAAATCGAATCGAATTCTATCAAATTTGCATTTTCTAAAAATATAGAATCCAAAGACATTCGCTCAGATATAAGAACCTTATTGATCGGTCTTTCACTTACATTTTCTAAAACACAATTTGCTACAAAATTATACCTTCCCTTTTTTGGGAAAATATCCATCTCCGTATTCATATCTGAAAAAGCCAATTTTTCTAAAGATTCATACTTCTTATATTTTTTCTCATAACCACTTTTGAAGGCTAGTTGATCGTCTGAGGTCTGATATTTATCAACAATATTTACGTTGTAAAAGATAAATCCACCCGAAACAATAAACGTAAAACACAAGAAGACGAGGCTGACTTTCTCCCAATTTTTCCAACTTGACAAAAATTGTTTGAGTCTAAACCTAAGTGAATGGATGATTCCCCGCCTCCATAATTTGAAAGAAAACAAAACCAAAATCAAACCTAAGGCATTCCAGTATACCACAAAGTAATGGAATGAATCCACCACATTTCCATATCCATTCATATTAGTGTAGTTCACATAGGGTAATCTCCCCAAACGAAACATTGGGTGTTCTATACCAATATATCCAGCCAATTGAGTAGAAAGTAGAGCAATCAGTAAGCCAGTTATAGCCATTCCTAAATATTTATTGGACACCAAACTCTGTACAAATAGTGTCAATAGAATATAGAAGAAAAACTCCATCCCTGAATAGTAAAACGAGCCTAAGTACTGTGTCATTTCAAAGTCGAAATACCCTTTAGAAATTTGAAATCCAATACATATTATTATACTTGTTGAAATAAGAATGATTGGCAATAGAATGAGTGTTGTCATTTTTGATAAAAAGAATACGCTATTTGATGCGGGTGTAGAATCAATAATTCCATTAAACTTCAAATCCCTCACTCTCCAAACCAATTCTCCACAATAAAAAACTATCAACAACAAACTCAATATAGGATCTCTACTTAAGGCAATCAGGATATTAGTCGAAGGATAAAGACTGTCATTGTATGCTCCACCACTATTTATCTTTTCATAAATATTAATAAATATTATAACCACCCATATCAACATTATTGCTAAAAAAGGTAAGCTCTTAAATAAACTAATAAGCTCAATTTTCAATAATGATTTAAAACTATGCCAATGAGTTTTTGAGTTCAGGACAATATTTTGAATTGGTAAATATTCTCTTTTTTTGATTCCTTCATGCTCTAGTTTTTCTAGTTTTTTAGATTTGTGATTTAACTTCCTGAAGGAGAATAAATAATACGTAATTCCTAAAAGAGCAGTCGATAGTAAAATCCATGTAATTCTGTTCCACATAAAAAATCCAGAGAATGAAATAAAATTTTCGTTCTTTTCAAATGGCGTCCAAAATTGGGTTTGCTCGAAAAAAGCCGCCAATCCAAAAGGGTCTGTCAAAGCAGCGAACATCATATTATCAGGTGATGAAGGAGTAGCTTGAGCTAGAATCGGAGAATTAAAATAAACCGATCCTATCATATAAAGTGCATATATGAGAATAGCACTTACATAAGTTGCAAGGTTATTTTTGCTCAAAATGGCAACAGAAAAAATGACAGCATTGCAAATAAATACATTTGGCAAAATGAAGATCAACCATGTCCAAAAATAAGATCCAAAGTCAAAAGGCGTCAATCTATCAAGATCTAAATTTGGTAAAAAAGAAGCCAAAATGAAGCCAATAATCACCATAGAAAATGCCATTAAACTAAAGGCAAATACTCCTAAGAATCGACTCCAAAAAAATTGAAACTTGGTAATTGAAGTACTATAAATAATAGATTCCATATGATGTTTTTTATCTCTTAGCACTCCACTAACAGCAAAAAACATGATAACAAATTCACACCCTAAAGTAGCAATCCCAATATTGAAACTGATCTGGTATGGTGAATTAAAATCAACCAATGAATTGGCATAGCCTTGACTCCCTTGCAAGATTCCAAACGCTAAGAATAGCAGACTGAAAGCAAGAAAAGTAAACTGCTTCGTTTGATATTTTATTTCAAAATTGAGAACTGAACGAAACATAATTAGCTATTAGATTGAAATTGATAAAGGGATGAGAAGTACAGGCTTTCGAATTCTGGAGGCATTGATTCAAACCCATTTTCTGGTTGATCGTCCGATAAAATTTGTATCAGGGTTTTCCCAGAATGCAATCTTGTAGAAATCACATCAAAATGCTTTTTGTAAGCATCGAGTTCAGATTTAGCAATAGTCTTGACCCATATTTTCCCTTCAAGTTTTGATTTAAGTGACGTCGGATTACCTTTTGCAATTATTTTTCCCTCTCCTAAGATGGCCATGTTTGAACATAAGTCACGGACATCCTCTACGATATGGGTAGAAAGGATCACAACTGCATTTTCACCAATTTCGCTTAGCAGGTTTAGAAATCTATTTCTTTCCTCAGGGTCTAGTCCTGCAGTCGGTTCATCTACTATTATGATTTGTGGATTGCCAAGAAGGGCCTGAGCAATACCAAATCGTTGTCTCATTCCTCCTGAAAAAGTATGGACTGCCTTTTTCCGATGTTGATACAAATTCGTTTGTTGTAAGAGTGCAGCTATTTGCTCTTTACGTTTTGATTTATCTACTATGCCTTTAAGTATAGCTATATGATCCAACAAATCTTTAGTACTAATTTTTGGGTACACACCAAATTCTTGCGGCAAGTATCCAAGCTGCTTTCTGATTTCTTGAGGATGAGAAATGATGTCTCTATTATTGAATGAAATAGTTCCAGAAGACGGTTCTTGTAGGGCAGCAATTGTTCTCATCAAAGTTGATTTGCCAGCCCCATTTGGACCTAGCAAACCAAACATACCATTCGAAATGGAAAGTGTCACATTGTCAAGAGCTTTGACTCCATTCGGATAGGTCTTGCAGAGATTATTTATTTCAAGTCTATTCATTTTTGCATTTTTCAATTCTACACTAAGTATTATTGTTATTTCAGTTTCATTCATCTGAAATAACTCGAACAAACGTAGCAGCAATAAAATGTAATGCATGATAAATATGATGAAGCAAACAGGAAGAGGGTCAATCGTTACTCTGGAAAACTTCAATCCAATTGATGCATAAAAATTAAGTGTTTGACACAAAAGCAGACCTGTTTGTCATTTTAATTTTGAACCAGCTTTATGAATCCTATTTTTACATCATGTTTGATTTCATAAAAAACAATTATGTAGTTTTTATCAAAGGATTGGTGGTCAACCTTGTGCTAATCATTTTTTTGAGTCTAATTGAGTTTATAAGAATCAACCCCTGTTCTTTAATTGAAAATATATTCATCTTCTCATTTTGGTGGATGTTCTTTTCTTTTCTCATTTACAAGATTCCATACTTCAAAAAGAATAAAGAATTGGCAATAAAGATATTGGGACTTTTGCTACTATTGATCATCGCTATCTCCGTAGATATCTATTTGAAAATTCCCAACAATCCAATCACATTACCACTTATTATTTTCTTTTGGCTGGGCGTTGTCTACCTGATTATTCCCAAGTTTTTCATCAAATATAAAGTGCCTATCCTTTCTGTGTATGGAGCGATTTTGTCTTATTTTCTATTCTTTAGGATGTATTCAGACTATAAGGAAAGTTACCATAATATCGTAATCAATCTTTTAATAATTCCGATACCAGTAATCATCGCATTATGGTTTTATGAGCAATGGAGATGGCTAAAAACCTTACAAGCAGATAAAGGAAAAGCAGAATTAGCATTACTTAAAAGTCAAATCAATCCGCATTTCTTTTTTAATACTTTGAATAACTTATATGGCCTTACTGTCGAAAAATCTGATAGAGCTCCAGAAGTTGTCATGATATTATCTGATATGATGCGCTATACCATTTATGAAGGCAAGGAGGACTTTGTTCCACTAGAAAATGAAATCGAATATTTGCAAAATTATATTGAGTTACATAAATTAAGGTATCAAAAAAAAGTAAACATTGTTTTTACCCATGAAGTAAATGGATCTTACAAGATAGCTCCCTTACTTTTTATAATTCTTTTAGAAAATGCTTTTAAACATGGCGTAGAAAGCTTAACAAAAGATGCCTATATTCATCTAGATTTAAAAGCGCATTCAAATCAAATTTCGTTCGCAATTGAAAATAATTTTGACAGCAAATCAATCAAGATTAATAAAGGAATTGGATTAGACAATTTGAAAAAAAGACTCAATCATATGTACCCAAATAAGTATGAAATAATCATTGAAGAAAAGCTACCAATTTATAAGGCGAGTCTAAATATAGATTTGATACAAATACTGTATCATAGACGATGAACCAATCGCGCATAGAATCATTGAGGGCTATTGTGAAAATTTGCCACATTTCCAAAAAGTAGGAAATTGTTATGATGCCTTTGAAGCGATGCAATTATTAAATAAAAAAACGGTGGATCTTATTTTTTTAGATATCAATATGCCGAAACTTACAGGATTCGAATTACTAAAATCTCTACAAAATCCTCCCAAAGTCATTGTCACTTCTGCACATAAAGAATTTGCACTTGAAGGATATGACTTAAATATTTCTGATTATTTGCTTAAGCCATTTAAATTCGAACGTTTTATACGAGCTGTTAATAAAGCTATTGATAATCAAAAACCAAGTGAAATCAATTCGTCGACTGAAGATAACAGTCTCAGTTTTTTTCTAAAAGGAGACAAAAAGCACCACCAAGTTCATACTGATGATATTTTATTTATTGAGGCATATGGAAATTACTCAAAAGTATATCTGAATGAAGAAATGATTATTAGCCACGAAAAAATTTCCACTTTTGAAAATCTTCTTCCAAAAGATAATTTTCTGCTTGTGCATAAATCGTTTATTGTTTCATCAAAAAAAATCAAGCAGATAGAAGGAAATAGAATTTCTATCAATGAACATCTGATACCTGTGGGGCAAACTTATAAAAATAGCTTGAAAAGACTTTTTCGGAATGAATAATTTAAACAATTAAGGATTATCTAACAATTGTAATATCACCAGAATAAACTTCTGTAGTACCATCTATAAATTCAACATCAATAATAAAAACAAATACTCCTGGGTTGACCAATGCTCCATTGCAGGTTCCATCCCATCCCATTGAAGGATCATTTGAGTCAAAATTGGAATTTTCAATCATCATTCCTCCCCATCGATCGTAGACATCAATTTTTAAAATAGATTTTACTCCTGGACCAGTTTTGGGAAAGAAGAAGTCATTAATATTATCGCCATTGGGGCTAAATATATTAGGAACAAATACCTGCTCTTCTTTTTTTACAATAACCCTCATTTCATCCTCCGTTTCACTTCCATATTCATCGACAATTTTGAGCGTATATATTATATCTGAGAGTGGCTGAGTGAATGGTGTAAAACAATCTTTACAATCTAAACCTTCAAATGTTGGCCATTCATAAATAAGGTCTCCTTCTACATTCGTATTGGGATAAATGACAAAACTTTCTCCAAATAATATCGTCGTATCATCTGGCAATTGGACATAAATTTCTTCTAATTCATATAACTCAACAAATGCATTATATCGACACCCATATTCATCAAGACCATAAATAGTATAAAATCCAGCAGGCAGATTGTCAAAAATGGCTTTTTCAATAAAAGTTTCATTGTCAAGACTGAAAGTAAGTCCATTTGGATTTCCTGACAAATCAATAACTCCATCAGACTCTCCGAAACAAATATTATCACTTACATTTAAAATAAGCTCTAGTTCGTATAATGATTCAATCACAGTTGTTATAAGCATCTCACAATTATTGTCATCTGTGACTAATACAAGGTACTCGCCTACACCTAAATTTTCTATAACATTTGTATCAATCACACCAGTACTCCATTCATATGAATAGGGTGCCGCGCCCCCTGAAATTGTCAATTCTATACTCCTATTATCCTCATTATAACAGGTCGGTTGAGATACGACTGATGCAATCATTTCTTCCTGAACTATGAGTGTAATGGTATGCGTAGAATCACAGGAAATTTCGGATAAAAATGAACTTGAATAATCTCCAGAAGAGTCTTCTAAATTTCCAAATATCTCAATAAAATCTCTATAACAAATACTCAAAGTATCATTAGTAAAAGGATTTAGGATTCCACCAACATTAACGTAAATAATAGAGTCACATCCTTGTGAGGTTTGGAGTCGAAGCGTATCTTTTGAAAACGCATCATAAACTACCCCTGAAAAAATAATGGTCGTATTCTCACAAATAAGCGTATCCATAAATTCTTCATAAGATTGGAAACCAATATCTGAAACTGTCACTTCAAGCGTAGAGTCACAACCGGCAGCATTTTTAAGAAAGAAAGTCTGCGAGTCTCCAACTCCAAGTTCTACATTCCCTATTGATATTACATCATTGCTACAAATTGAAGTATCAAGAATTTCATAGATACCTTCACTGACATAAACATTTATAGAATCGATCGAATAACATCCTTCTTTTCCTGCAACCACGATGTATGATGTTGTTGTATCCGGATTAACAGTTATAGTTTCACAATCTGAACAATCAATCCCAGCCACTGGATACCATTCATAAGTGACAAAACCATTCAATGTTAATTCTACACTTTCACCATCGCAAATCGAAATATCATCTCCTAAATCTATTTGTGTAAGCGGCTCCCAAAGTATATTGATCGAATCTATTTGAGTTAGTCCACAACTATCAATCACTTCCACCCAATACTTGCCAGGTTCATAAACCGTAGTAGTGGATTCTTTGGTAAGATCAGACCATCTATACGATGAAAAGGATTCACTTGCATCAAGTAAAAAAACACCATTTGCACATATTATAATATCTGGTCCCAATTCCAATATTGGTGGTATATAACAACAACAACTATCTTGCAGATCAGGATCATCGCAATCTATCAGCCCATCATTATCATCATCAATAAGATTGTCACAGTTCTCAATACATCCAGTCAAATCAGAAAAATCAAAGTAATCTAATCCCTCTGGATATTTGATTTGGCCATACACAATTGCAGAATCATACCTCAGATTCACAAGGGGAGAATATATGCTATAGATTTTGGTGGTATCGCCACAAAATTCGAAAGTATCTGGACATTCACTTGCGATAAAAGATTCAATCAAATTATCATCAAGATATACTTCAACATCATATGGAGCTAGACACTCATCATTGCAATCCAGTGCATTTGTATTAAACTCTAATTTTGTAAAACGCTCATCTGTATAATTGTGACCGTCAATTTGGTCAGGCATGGCACTCGTCCTTCCATTCATGATTATGTTTGGGCTTACCGCGGTTTCCAAATCAACAATATCAGGATTCAGATTTTGAGGTAAAATATCGTTTGGGTTTGGAATGACATAGAATTTATTATCATGCCTTTTAGTAAAATACAATTTACCATCATAGCTAGATTGAATATCTCCAATAGCTGGGTAAGCTTCCAGCCAAGCTGAAGATGATGTGGCACAGCCTATTCCCGAATTTGAGTTATAAGTGCCATTTGGAGGGGTTTGGATTTGCATTCTCACATTCATTGGACTTGATTCCAGATCAATTTGAGATAAATAAGTAAGGTTGGTGGCTCCGCCTTGATTATATCCTCCTGTATTTAAATGTAACTACACAGCCAGTTGAGCTGCAAAATCAGGAGAAATATAAGATTGACTAATACAATCAAGTACATTCCTATTTTGTTTGATTGCTGTTGAGATGTAAGATCGAATATCATTATGTACCTGCAA
>Ga0256847_1001308_pt1 | contig 12967 bp, 12 predicted proteins | sample TeddybearmetaG_FD_189099 | JGI IMG/M metagenome (GOLD analysis project Ga0256847, IMG submission 189099) | Hydrothermal vent microbial communities from East Pacific Rise, Pacific Ocean - Teddybear | ecosystem: Environmental > Aquatic > Marine > Hydrothermal vents | place: Pacific Ocean: East... | reverse complement strand
GTGAAATTCTAGTTGATCCAATGTAAATGTAGTTCCAGCAATTGGTAATACTTTATCTAGAGGAAGAAATCCATTTGTTCTAATAATAATTTTATTATTCCGTGGTATTAAATTCGACATAATAAGGTTAGCAGAGTCTCCAATTGTATCCAATACAAATGTTTTATTAGATACATTATAATCGATATCTGTTAGATTAGTATGTATTGAACGTTGAAAACCTGTCGAGAAAACTATATGGCGTGCTTTTATTGTTTTACCCGATTCGGTAACTATTTCACTATAATCTTTAAAATTATCCACTCGTTTTACAACGTCCCTCAATATTTTATCTTCATACTCTTTGCGCAATCTTTTATGCATTTCGAAGAATTCGCTTGCTGTAGGGTAGTAATCTTTATCGTAATTTTTTACTAAATCGAAAGAATAGAAACTCGACAAATAGTTCGTTACTAAATCAAAATCTAAACGTTCTTTTTTATTCAAATTAGTCCACACATTTTCTCCATTATCAGAAATAATTTGATAATCTGTACCTGTGGCTTCTAATTCACGAACTAACGGTACAGCAGTAAAACCAAATCCTATTATACATACTTCCCTCATAACCTATTTATTTAATAATTAATTATTTTTGATGAAGTTTCGGCTTAAAAAAATAATGAACAGCAATAAAATTGCCTAAAATAAAATAAGCTGAAACCATTACGTTATCTATTTTTCAATAAACCCATATTGTGTTATTTAACAAATGAACAAAACAATATCAATTTAATAAAGCGTAAAAACACCTGTTTTTAACCCTCAACAGTAACAAATTTAAATAGTTAAATTGAAAAGTAATTGTTAACAGAAACACTTAAGTCTAGAATAATACCTTAAAAAATTTGAAAGAGATTTATTATATTTAAAGTCAATTTGAAACTGAACTATGAAAAAAACATGCGTCTACTTAATCATTTTATTAAGCTGTAATCTTACTGCACAAAACGAGTATCCAAAGATTCAGACAATCGAAATTCAAGATAAAATATTTTATGGGGAAATAGATAACGCTGCAATTACAATTTATCTTAAATTTAACCAATACTCAAACCACCATCTAGGAGCCTACTCAGTTAATGGTTGGTATTATTACAATAGTATTAAAACAAAAATATCGTTAACTGGGGTTTTCGATAATGGCGATCTTGTACTTTATAATTTTAATGATTCAGTTAAATCTAACGAGCTTTTAAACTTCGAAGAACTAAAAGAAAATCATTTAGAAGACATGACATACTACAAAAATCTTGAAGGGTATCAAGAAAAATTCACATTTATTAAAGATTCATTTTATTGGACCAATAATAATAAAACTTTACCAATTTACATGAGTAATAAAAATATTATAATACTTGAAACAAAAGAGCTATTAAGGCTAGATTCTATTAATTCGTTTGACCTTCAAAATTTTGGAAATAGAACTAAATATTACAAAATAAAAGCAAACAAAAAGAATAAATTTGTTCTTAATTACGAGTATCTGTCTAAGCTTAGTTATAGAGGAAGATGCTCGGCAGGTACAGAAAAAGGATTATTAGCATTAGATTTCGACGAAAACAATAACCTCATACAGTTTGAAAATTACCTATATGAAAGCTGTCTTCTAGGAATCGAGTTTGAAGAAGAGAAGGTCGATTCAGAAAATATAATTGAATATTTTTGTGAAAATTATATGACTTCAGAATCCTATAAACTAACAATTTATCTCAATACTGTAGACCTAAAAAAAGAAGATATCGATTAAATATACACCTTAACAACATAAATTTATGGAAACAAAATATGCAACAATTCTAGATAGAGTTAAAGCAGCAACAATAGATGCTATCGTATTAATTGCTATGATGTACGTGGCTTCCGAAATATTTTCGCTATTCGAAACCATCCCAAACTACATTCGAATTATTGTTTCTGTTTTTGTTTTTATTTTATACGAACCAATTTTAGTAAGCATTTATGGAGGAACAATAGGTCATTCTTTCAGTAAAATATTGGTGAAACAAGAAGACAATTCTAACAAAAATCTTTTGTTTCATATTGCTATAATTCGGTTTTTTTTTAAAGTACTTTTAGGTTGGGTTTCTTTACTAACAGTAACTGGAAATGAAAAAAAGAAAGCCATTCACGATTTTATTGTAAAATCTATTGTTCTTGTAGAAGTTGCAACTTCTACAGAGTAACTAATTCAAGTAAAACTAGGAAAAAAGTACCATGGAAAACAAGATGTTTTTACAGACCTAAACATAAAAAAATAACCATGAAAGAGGAAGAGTGACTGAAAACTAAAATTTAAGCTTTCGTAAAAAAATGTATCTTTAGTTTCTTAAAATTATTTAACCATCTAGAATCACTAAAGCATTAATTTATTAACCATTAAAATATGACAAGAGAAGAACAATTAGTTTTCTGCAAAAAATGTATTAACCGCAAAATGGATATGAAGCAAGGACTCCTTTGTAAATTAACTAGCGAAAAAGCAGTATTTACGGGCGAATGTCCTGATTATAATTTTGATGAAACTGTAAAGGAAAGACCACTAAACGATGTTCCAATGCCCCATTCTGAAACAATGGCAAAAATTACAGATTCTGTATTAGAAAAATTAAAAGGTGAACAAAATTTTCAAATGGCCTTAATAACAGGAATTATTGTTGGAATAATTGGAGCCGTTCTTTGGGCTGCAATCACTGTTGCCACAGAATACCAAATAGGTTTCATGGCAATTGCCATTGGCGCAGGTGTCGGATTTACAATACGATATTTTGGAAAAGGAATTGATCAAATATTCGGAATTACAGGAGCAATTATTGCTATATTAAGTTGTTTTCTCGGAAACTTTCTTAGTATTATTGGTTTTTTTGCTAGCTACGAAAATCTTGGTTACATCGAAACCTTAACCTTATTCGATTATTCGCAATTTATTCCAATTATGTCCGAAACTTTTGGTTTTATGGATATCCTATTTTATGGATTTGCTGCATATGAAGGGTATAAATTTGCTTTTAGAAAATTTACTCCGGAAGAACTTTTAAATGTTGAATAAACCAGAAAGTATTACTGAAATAAAAATTATACATGGCAACTAAAAAGAAAGGTCAATTAACCGCTTCGGGCGAATGGGCAAAACATTTACGAAAAATAGGTAAACGCTTTTTTTGGAAAGCCGAACGTAAAGAAGAAAAAAAAGAAATTGAAAAAGAAATTTTAGAAGACACAAGCAATGAAAGTTAATAAGTTATTGAAAATCATATTTCACATAATTATTTTTGTTCTTTTAACTGTGTTAACCCAAATTGGTGGTATACTCTTCATTGTAGTTATTTTTCTATTTAGAAAAGACGCAAACAGAAGGAAATTAAAGCAATTCGCATTATTTATCCTGCTGTATCTTTTTTCAACTTTTATAATTGTACCAAATCTTGCACCTATATTTGGACGAGAAAAAATAAAAAATACAGAATTTATTCAAGCCCATTCTTTCTTTTTTAAACTTGCAAATCGAAATTATGTTAAACCCGAATTAAATAATGCAATGCAAAAAATTGCAATTAAACTTAATGAGAATCATACAGGAATTAAATTAATATATCTAGATGCCAATTTTCCTTTTTTTAATAAATTCCCATTGCTTCCTCATTTAAGCCATAACGATGGAAAGAAAATTGACATCTCACTTATTTACGAAAATAAAAATGGGGGTTTAACAAACAAAAAAAAATCAATAAGTGGTTATGGTGCCTTTGAAGCGCCAACTAATAGCGAATATAACCAAGTTTCGGTATGTAAAAACAAAGGGCATTGGCAATACGATTATTCAAAATTTTTAAGTTTTGGCTCAATTAATTCTGAAATTAATTTTTCTACAAATGGAACTCGTACACTTATAAATTTAATTCTAAATAACAATGAAGTTGAAAAGTTGTTTATTGAGCCTCATTTAAAAAATCGACTAAATTTAACAAATAATAAAGTGAGATTTCATGGCTGTTACGCTGTTAGACATGATGATCATATCCATTTTCAAATAAAATAAACATGAAAAAAATTATCCTACTCTTAATCCTGCCTTTTCTAATACAAACCAGTATTGCACAAAACATGCCTGCTTATAAAATTTATACTGCAAATGGAAAAAAGGTTTCTTATAAAAAAATGATGAAAATACTTGCTAAACAAAACATTGTTTTATTTGGCGAACTTCATAATAATGCTATTGCACATTGGCTTCAATACGAAGTAACAGCTCAATTAAGAACTACGCGACAACTTATTTTAGGCGCAGAAATGCTTGAAGCCGACAACCAAATTGAAGTAAATAGTTATTTAAATGGCGATATAAATTACAAAGGCCTTGATACACTTGCAAGGCTTTGGAAAAATTATAAAACCGATTATGCGCCATTGGTAGATTTTTCAAAAAAATATAATTTACCATTTATCGCTACTAATATTCCTAGACGATATGCCAATCTAGTATATAAAAATGGGTTTAAAGCCTTAGACTCTCTTTCAGAAAAAGAAAAAGAATGGATTGCTCCCTTACCCATTTATTTCGATAGTGAATTAGCAACCTACAAAAACATTCTTAAAATAATGGGCGATCATGGCACTCCCGAATTAGTTATGTCGCAAGCAAGCAAAGATGCAACTATGGCATATTTTATAATGAAAAACTACAAAGACGGCAGCCTATTTATACACTATAACGGCGCCTATCATTCCGATAATTATGAAGGCATTTTATTTTATCTAAAAAGAAAACGTAGCAATTTACAATACGCGACCATCTCTACAGTTTCACAAGGTGATATAAATAGTCTCGAAAAAGAGAATGTAGGAAAAGCCGATTTTATTATTTGCGTCGATATAAACATGACAAATACGTATTAATTTTTAAACGGTTATTTCTGAAAACTATACGTAAATCAAGTATATTTGATAAAATCATATACCATGAAATACAATCTAGACATTACAATTAATTTGCCAAGAGAGAAAGTGATCGAGCTTTTTGATAACCCCGATAATATGAAACATTGGCAAAAAGGTTTAGTAAGTTTTGAACACTTTAGTGGTGAAGCAGGAAACGTTGGCGCAAAATCGAAACTTAAATACAAAATGGGAAAACGCGAAATAGAAATGATTGAAACCATTACAAAACGCGATTTACCCAATGAGTTTTCAGGAACTTATGAAGCTAAAGGAGTTTGGAACGATATGAAAAATTACTTTAGTATTGTCGATGAAAACAAAACAAAATGGGCAAGTGAAGTCGAATTTAAGTTTAGTGGTTTTATGAAAATTATTGCTTTTTTAATGCCTGGCAACTTTAAAAAACAATCATATAAATATATGGTAGATTTTAAAAACTTTGCCGAAAACGGAACGTCGTTTATTCAATAAAAGTTTTATTCTTGTATCTATAAAAATTAATAACTTGAATCTCTTTTATTAAACTAAAAAACTCATGTCAACCAGAAAATACGAAGGCAAGAAGTTTCAAGATAATTCAGCAAAAAAAACTGTTGATTCTCTCACTATTGAAGAAGCGCTTCAAATAAACATAAATGATAAACCCTTCATCGTCTCGATGCGAACGCCTGGCGATGATGCGTATTTAGTACGCGGTATGCTTCATTCCGAAGGAATTGTTAACGATGTTACCTTTCTTCCAAAACTAATTTTAAAAAAAGAAAACAATGACGAAATTGTAACTATTGTCAATGTAACTATTCCGAAGAAAAACCAAGGCGAAGGATACTCAAATAGTAGAAGTTTGTTATCTGTTTCTTCATGTGGTATATGTGGAAAAACAGAGTTAAAGGATTTAACATTTAAGGGTGGAATAATCGACGATAAAAAAAAAATTGAACCCAAACTACTTCAAAATTTATTTAAAAGAATGAATGAGTTGCAACATAGTTTTCTGCAATCTGGAGGTACACACGCTGCTGCTGCATTTAAAATTAATGGTAATTTATTGTGCGCAATGGAAGATATTGGTCGCCACAATGCTGTCGATAAAGTAATCGGAAAACTTATTATAGACAAAACACTCAAACAAGCAATAATAATGACTGTGAGTGGCCGAATATCTTACGAAATTATTATAAAATGCTTTAAAGCAAAAATCCCTATTTTAGCGGCAGTTTCGGCTCCCTCATCTTTAGCTGTCGATTATGCAAAAGAACTCGGTATTACGTTATTTGCTTTTTGTCGCGATAACAGAGCGACATGTTACTCGAATACTCAACGAGTTTTAGCTGCAAAAGAACAGAAATAAAACCCACTTATAAACCTATTTTATGAATACAAAAAAAATAGACTTAATAAATATCGGACTTATCTTCATATCGCTAATTATTGCAATTGTACTCCCTTTTAAATTATTTTTATTTTCGTATGCAGTATTAGGGCCTTTGCACTACTTAACCGAAATAAATTGGCTAAAAGAAAAAAAATTCTTTATAAAATCTAAAAATATATGGATTATTAGCTTTATCGGATTTGCATTTCTCATGTCTATTTACCCAATAATTAAATTTTTAGATTTAGGGTTAAATAAATCGTTGGCTAATCTAGTGCAACTTATTGGCTCACAAGCTAATGCACTTTTACTCATGAGTTTTTTATTTGCTGTTGGTCTTTTATTTTTTAAAAAAACAAAGCATATTCTACTAGCATTACTAATTGTTATACTTACCGTTTTTCTTTTAACAACTTACATTCCTAGCACACTTTTGTTTGTAGGGCTCTTTCTGCCAACACTAATACACGTATATATATTTACACTACTTTTTATTTTTTATGGCGCCATTAAATCGAAAAGTAAACACGGTATTTTTCTTGGGTTTATATTAATGACTATACCCCTTATTATTTCATATATACCATTAAATCCTGTAAGTTATAAACCTTCACAAGAAACAATCGACACTTTTTTAAGTAGCAATATGCAATATGTGAGTTCTAAAGTAGCAAAAATTTTAGGAGGTTTTCAAGGTGGAAAATTCTATCTACTTTCCGAGATTGGTGTACGAATTCAAATTTTTATTGCATTTGCATACACGTATCACTATTTAAATTGGTTTTCAAAAACAAGCATAATTGGTTGGAAAAAAGCGCTTACAAAAAGAAAAATTATCTTAATTTCTTTTATATGGATATTTTCGATTGTTTTGTATATTTATAATTATAAAACGGGGCTAATTGCTTTGCTTTTTCTAAGCCTTTTACATGTGTTTTTAGAATTCCCTCTAAATATACTTTCTATAAAAGAATTACTTTTATTAAAAAAAAATAAAGGCAATTAAAAAGAACTATCTTTAAAACTGAAAAAAAATATTAATGTCAGATAATTTAAGCGAATTATTAGGAAGAAAAGGTTTAGACGACAATCTTTTCGATAAAATGGGTAAACTTGCAAAACCTGAAGGTACACCTTCCGATAACGAGTTAGATGCCTTAGCAAACGTGTTCCTAATCGGAACCGCAAATACCTATGGCACAGCTACATTTTACGATTTCCTAAAACCCGAAAATAAAGGTAAAAAAGTATATGTTTGTAATGGTACCGCTTGCGTTTGTGCGAATACACAAAATACACTTTCTAAAAAATTAAATGACCATTTCGATAGCGAAGAGATTGGTCATATGACATGCCTAGGAAGATGTCACGAGAACAATGCCTTTCATTATAATGGAAAAAATTATTCTGGAAATGCAATCGAAAATATAACTACAATTATTTCTTCGGAAACAAATTCGAATCAGGATAATTATATTGTAAAAGCGACAGGACCCAAAATTTTAACCGAAGATTTCACCAATATTAATGATTATTACGCTCCTTTTTTAGATGCTTTAAATACAGAATCGGAAGCTATACTTGCCGAAATTAAAGCATCAAATATTCGTGGTCGTGGTGGTGCTGGTTTTCCTATGGGGCTCAAACTAGAGTTTTGTAGAAACGTAAAAAATGATACTAAATTTATTATCTGTAATGCCGACGAAGGAGACCCTGGAGCATATTCCGATAGGTATTTATTAGAAAAACAACCTCACTCGGTTTTATTCGGAATGCTTATTGCTGGCTATGTAACCCATGCTAGTTATGGTATTTTATACATCCGTGCCGAATATCCTGAGGCTGCTACAATCGTACAAAAAGAAATTGATGCACTTCGTGATAAAGGCCTAATTGGAAACAATATAAATGGCAGCGGATTTAACTTCGACTTCAAAATTATACAAGCGCAAGGTTCATACATTTGTGGCGAAGAAACAGCTTTAATAAACTCGATTGAAGGCCAACGCCCCGAAGTTCGTGTACGTCCGCCCTACCCTGCTCAAAAAGGATTATTCAACAAACCAACGGTGGTTAATAATGTTGAAACCTTAGCAGCGCTTCATTATATTATCGAAAAAGGCGGGAATGCGTGGGCAGCTGTTGGTACTAAACGTTCGTCTGGAACAAAATTAGTAAGCCTTGATAGCTTTTTCAATAAACCTGGAATTTATGAAGTTGAAATGGGAACGTCTCTTTCAGAAGTAATAAATGAGTTAGGAGGTGGTTTTAAATCGCCTGTAAAAGCACTTCAAATTGGAGGACCACTTGGTGGTTTAGTACCACTCTCAAAAATTGAAAACTTAACAATCGATTTCGAATCATTTTCAAACGAAGGTTTTTTATTAGGACATGCTTCTGTTGTATGTATTCCTGAAAGTTTTTCGATGATGAAACTTATAGAACACCTCTTCGATTTTGCTTCCTATGAAAGCTGCGGAAAATGTTTTCCGTGTCGGCTAGGCACAAAACGAGGGCAAGAACTTTCAGCAAAAGCATTACAATCGGATTACAAAATAAACAGAAAACTCTTTAATGATTTATTAACAACACTCGAACAAGGCTCGCTTTGTGCTCATGGAGGCGGAATACCTTTACCTATTCGAAACACCATGCAGTATTTTGAAGATGAATTGACTGAATATTTTTCAGAATAAAAAAATAAAATATGAAATTAGCCTATATAAATAACCAAGCATTTGAGATAATTAAAGGCGAAACAGTGCTTTCATTTATTAAAAGACATAAGGATAAAAACCTTGTGCCTACTTTGTGTGATGCACCAAACTTAGATCCTTTTGGCTCATGTAGAGTATGTAGTGTTGAAGTTGCTTTAGAAGAAAACGGAAACACAAAAACAATGGCTTCGTGCCATACTCCAATTGCCGAAGGTCAATATATCTACCCAAATACAGAAGCAATAAAAGACTTACGGAAAAATATTATTGAGCTCGTTTTAACCGATCATCCTTTGGATTGTTTAACCTGTGAGGTAAATGGTAACTGTGAGCTACAAACCGTTGCTGCTCAAGTTGGGATTCGAGAAGTTCGTTATCCAAAAGGAGAAGATCATCTATATCGTATGAAGGATTTAAGTCATCCATATATGACTTCAGATTTATCGAAATGTATAAACTGTTATCGCTGTGTACGTGCCTGCGACGAGGTACAAGGTGAGTTTGTGCTAAGTATGTCTGGCAGAGGTTTTGATACACATATTATAAAAGGACTAGATCAATCGTTTATGGATTCAGATTGTGTGAGTTGTGGAGCCTGCTCACAGGCTTGTCCGACCTCAGCAATCTCCGATGTTTTTCAATCGAAAGCAATCGAAGCAACCGATACAACCCGAACAATTTGTACCTATTGTGGTGTAGGTTGTAACCTAGAAGTTTCTACAAGTAATGGTGAAATTTTAAGTATTACAGCGCCATATGATGCCGAAGTAAATCAAGGACATACTTGTATAAAAGGACGCTATGCCTTTAAATTTTATAATCATCCAGACCGATTAAATTCACCAATGATTAATCGCAATGGTAATTTTGAAAAAGTAAGTTGGGATGAGGCTTATGAATATATTGCCTCAAGGCTCACATCAATTAAAAAAGAGTTTGGACCAGATTCTATTGCAGGAATTTCTTCAGCCAGATGTACCAATGAAGAGAATTACCTCATGCAAAAATTTATCAGAACCGTTATTGGCACTAATAATATTGATGGTTGTGCCAGAGTTTGCCACTCACCAACAGCTTTAGGAATGCAACGCACTTTTGGTACAGGAGCCGCAACCAATTCAATAGAAGATATAAAGGAAACTAATTGTATTATGATTATTGGTGCAAATCCCACTGATGCACATCCTGTAACAGGAGCTAAGTTGAAACAGTTTGCAATGAAATCTGGAAATGTGTCTATTGTTATCGACCCAAGGCGAACCGAATTGGCGAGATATGCGACACATCATTTGGCATTGAGACCAGGAACCAATGTTGCAGTACTTAATATGATGATGTATTATATTATTTCTGAAGGCTTGGTAGATAAAGATTTTATAAAGAGTAGAACCGAAGGTTTTGAAGATTATAAAAAAGAAATTCTAAATATTGATATTGATAAATTAGAAACGGTTTCTGGAGTTAGCCGAAACCAAGTTCGTGAAGCTGCTATTGCTTATGCTACAGCACCAAATGCGATGTCATTCCACGGTTTGGGAGTTACAGAACATTCACAAGGAACTTTTACGGTAATACAAATAGCAGATTTAGCCTTGTTAACTGGAAACATAGGAAGGCGTGGAGTAGGTGTGAATCCTTTACGAGGACAAAACAACGTACAAGGTCTTGCAGATATGGGGGTACAACCCCATCAAGGTGCCGGTTACTTCGACGTTACCAATGATGAAGCAAATAAAAGATATAATGAATTCTATGGGGTTAAGGTATCAAACAAAATAGGCTATAAAATCCCTGAAATGTTTGATGCAGCCTTAGACGGAAAATTAAAAGCAATGTGGATTATTGGAGAGGATATTGTTCAAACCGATCCCAATACCCAGAAAGTGATAAAAGCTCTAGAAGCTACAGATTTAGTGATTTTACAAGAGTTGTTTATGACTGAAACAGCAAAATATGCCGATGTGATTTTGCCAGGAGCGTCTTTTCTTGAAAAAAGCGGAACATTTACCAATGGTGAGCGTCGTGTACAAGCGGTTCGTCAAGTGGTTGAACCTATTGAAGGCTCAAAACCAGACGGACAAATTATTGTAGAGATTATGAATAAAATGGGACATCCTCAACCCGATTACACACCGGATGGAATGTTAGAAGAAATTTCACAGATTGTTCCTTTTTTCGAAGGAATTACTTGGGACAGATTAGGTAAGAATGGCTTGCAATGGCCTGTGGCAAAAGACGGAACTGATACACAAATTCTACATAAAGAAGATTTTAAAAGAGGAAAAGGATATTTTGAATTTCACCCATGGGAAGAGACTATGGAATTGCAATCTCACGCCAAAGACTATCCCTATATTTTAACTACAAACCGTGAGTTAGAGCATTATAATTGTGGTACGATGACACGAAGAACTGCTAATGAAGAACTCCTTAAAGACGATTATTTAATGATTCATCCCGAAGATGCTCAAGAAAATCTAATTACTGAAGGTGATTTTGTTTGTTTAGAATCTCCACGAGGAAAAGTAGATGTAAAAGCAAAAATTACCGATCAAGTAAATAAAGGCGTTTTAAGTACAACTTTTCACTTTCCAGAAATTATGATAAATATGATTACAGGAGATGTGCATGACTCGGAAGCGATGTGCCCCGAATACAAAGTAGTTGCGGTACGCATTAGAAAGAGTAAAGGAAAATTTAAAAAACAATTAGTATAATATGGGTTTTACTACTGCGATTTCGGCATCTCGAACCCCTTTTAAAAAAAACGGATGGCTCGTTTTATTTATTGTTGCATTTCTTGCAGCTTGGATAGACTCGTATGTTGGAACAAGCGATTCGGCAAATTGGTTTTTAGAAAATGCGCTGGTTTTTATGTTTCTATTTTTTCTAATATTCACCTATAAAAAATTTGTTTTTAGTGATGTTAGCTATTTATTAATCTGTATTTATTTATGTCTGCATGTGTATGGCTCAAAATACACCTATGCCGAAAATCCGTTTGGTTATTGGTTACAAGACTACTTAGATTTATCTAGAAATCATTACGACCGTATTGTACACTTTAGCTTTGGTTTTTTATTGGCATACCCAATGCGCGAAATATTTTTAAAATGGTTGCAATTTCCACGATGGGTTGCTTGGGCCTTACCCATAGAAATCACACTTTCAATTAGTGGTTTTTATGAATTAATAGAATGGGCGGTTGCCGATCTATTTTTTGAAGCACAAGGAGATGCATACCTAGGAACACAAGGCGATATTTGGGACGCTCAAAAAGATATTTTCTTAGCATTTGTGGGTGCTATACTTGCTACTACAATCGTTTCTGCAATTAAAAAAGTGTTTAATATTACTGAAAAAAAATAGTTTGCTTTCACTCTTTTATAATATACGTTTAAGAACAGTTCTCGATACGATTTTCATTATAAAATTACTCGAACTGACGAAATAAATATTAAAATATGATTAAAAAAATTCTAAAATACCTTGGCATCATTTTGTTATTGGTAATCGCATATATTGCATATACTACCTATCCAAAATTAGATATTGTTAGTGGCTTTTCTTCAAAAAGTGTGGCTTCACATTTGTTTATTGCTGAAAGGTCTCAAGAATACACAGAATTGGAAGATAACGATGTTCCTTCAATGAATTTGGCAACAAATATTGTAGATATATCTTCTAAATCTGTAAGCTCTTCTGCATTAAAAATAAAAACCCGTAAAGCTATTTACAGAGACGGAGTTGGTGTTGCTTTAGTACCTGTATATGCTAATGAAGAAGACATTTCGAGATTAAAACCAAATAGAAATAAAGTAAAAACCAATCTTCCTTACCCCTACGGAAACTTAGCGCAAAAAGATACCGTTTTTCAAAATATTGATTATACAAAATT
>Ga0256847_1001307_pt1 | contig 12976 bp, 9 predicted proteins | sample TeddybearmetaG_FD_189099 | JGI IMG/M metagenome (GOLD analysis project Ga0256847, IMG submission 189099) | Hydrothermal vent microbial communities from East Pacific Rise, Pacific Ocean - Teddybear | ecosystem: Environmental > Aquatic > Marine > Hydrothermal vents | place: Pacific Ocean: East... | reverse complement strand
TAAAAGTTTTTTGGCTGCTTTACATCGGATGCAAAAGGAATACGTCGACCAACAGTGTCCAATACGAACCGCATTAGTAACCGCACGCTCTGCTCCAGCCCACGAACGTGTCATCAAAACCCTTAGAGATTGGGATATTCGCATTGATGAGGCGCTATTCTTGGGCGGAATGCGTAAAGCTGAGTTTCTGAAATCCTTTGAGGCAGACGTATTCTTTGATGATCAGGCCTTCCATTGTGAAGAGGCGGTAGGACATGTGGCTACTGGGCACGTTCCTACGGGTATCGCTAATAGCTAAATCTCCATTTTCAATCCTTTTCACACCGCTCAGTCATGCTCAGCCTATGAGGTAATTATGTGGTAATAATTCCGCTTTTCTTGTTAATTAAAAAATACGGACTATGCTTTAACCTATAGACACACTCGTTCTTATATTAAACCATTGTTTTTATTCGATATCGTTATTTGTTTGCTAACAATTGGACGTATTTTCGCGAGTGATTAATAAGTTATCGAGCAAATCTTGATCCCATTAGATAACCATTTTGATTGGATTGAATGAACTCGACTTATGGATGGTTAATGAAACTTCAACAAATAAAGTACATCTTTGAGGTAGCGCGTAATAATCTAAATGTTTCAGCTACGGCAGAATCTTTATTTACTTCGCAGCCGGGTATTAGCAAGCAAATTCGCTTGCTTGAGGATGAGCTAGGGGTAGAGATATTTGTACGCAGCGGTAAACACCTCACAAATATCACGCCAGCGGGGCGTGAAATACTACCTATTGCAGAGAACATCTTAAAGCAAGTAAGAACGATACAGAACGTTGCTGCTAGTCATGTCAGCCAAAAGGAAGGTCGCTTAAACTTAGCCTCCACACATACTTTTTCACGTTATTTTTTACCCTCCATTGTAGAGCAATACAGACAAAAATATTCTAAAGTGGCTATGCATATCTATCAAGGTGGATTGCATGACACTAATAAGGAATTGGATGATGGAATACTCGATTTTGCCTTAGTGCATGATAAGGAGGAGTCCTTTCGCGATAAAGTTCAACTGCCCTGTTTTTACTGGGATAGATGTTTGGTTGTTAATAAAGATCATCCGCTGACTCAAATAGATGAGATTACTTTTGATATTCTCGCCCAATACCCATTGTTGACTCACACTAGTTCAGGCGGACGTTCTAATAATATTGAAACGATATTTAGAGAGAATGGGTTTTCTCCCGATATTGCATTTTCTGCGACAGATTGCGAGATTATTAAATCTTATGTGAGGATGGGATTGGGCGTGGGGATCATCGCTTGTATGGCTTATGAAGAGCATTTAGACGCTGATCTGGTTTGTATCCCACTCAAACATCTCATTCCGAGTTCGTTAGTTAGCGTCGTTTTCGATCGCAATCTGTATTTTCGAGAATATATTTTCGCTTTTATCGAGTCTCTTGCGCCGCAACTTTCAAAGGAGCTTATCTTACAGGCTCAACAAACAAAATCAGCCAATAAAATATTGAAAATGGTGGACCAGGAACAAATACCTATTCTATAGGACTCCCGCTTTTCGTAGTATTATCTTGATTGATTATGGGACTGTACTGCTTAATTTTTATTCGCTTCTGTCTGAGGTTAATCTAGCATTAGAAAATCCCCATCGAGTGCCTCTTGGTGCAATCGAACGCCATAATTTTTTGTAAAATTCACCGACGTAATCCAAAAATAAATAAATCACCGGCAAACACACTAGCGTCGCTATAGTAGAGTAACCGAGTCCACCTATGACGGCTCTTGCCATCGGATAATAGGGTGGGCCTCCGCCGCCCAGTCTGGCGTCCCCCATGCTCAGCGGTAGTAGCCCTAGAATAGTCGTTAATACCGTCATCAAAATTGGCCTGATGCGATCATTGGCAGCATGTAAAATAGCTTCTCGTTTATGATAACCTTCCGCTCGGTAATAGTTGATCCTATCAACCAAAACAATACCATTATTTACCACCACACCCATTAAAACTAGAATTCCGATCATTGCCATGACTGACATGTTGGTTCCAGTGATAAAAAAGTACCAGTAAACACCTGCAAACGCGTAAACTACCGAGGTGATAACCGCGATTGGGAACAACAGAGATTCAAAAAGAGCGGCCATTACCACAAAGATCATTAATATTGCCAATTTCATATTGGTCATCATAATTTCTTGATCGCGTGCTCCAAAATTTACCCCGCGACCAAATTGCCAAGTGTAACCCTCGGGCATCTCAATCAACTCCATTATCTCCTTGGTTACCTTTTGTAGTTTTTCTGAAGTGATGTCTTCCTTGCTGTATTCCATTTGTAGATTCATACTGGTGCGACGATTAACTCTTCTAATGCTGGGTAACGAGTGCACAACTTCAAAATCTGCCAAGGAATCGAGACGAGTTTGTTGGCCATTGGGAAGTTCGATAGGCAATGATGCTAGTTCGCCCATGGTGGTTTGTTTTTGTCCTTTAAAGGTTAGTGTTATATCCGTTTCACCAAATTCACCCCTGAAAGTTTTAAGCTGTTGTTTGCGCAAACCTATGCTTACCGTTTGTCCGACATCGCTGGGAGTCAGCCCCAGTTGATGCAAGCGTTTAGAATTAAGTTTTATTTTGACTTCTTGTTGACCTTGTCGTGAATCGGGAATCACACGAGTGACGCCTGCTATTCTTTCTAACAAGGGTTCAATATTCTCAGATAGCATTAACAAGGTACCTGTGTCTTCACCCCTAAGCGTAATACCGAATGAGTTCTGCCCATCTCCATCTCGATCAAAACCGGGGTCACCGATCGCGAGTTTGGGTACATTTTTTTCTACAAATTTTCGAATTTCTTCGTTGGTTTTTGATCTAAATTCGTCATCTTTTAACAACAAAGTAGAACCAGCTCGATCCTTGGTGTAGAAAGAGTAGACATCATCCAAGTCTAGATCTTCTTTGTGTGAGAATAAAAATTCTTCTATTCGGTTAACTGATTTCTCAACTCGTGCTAATTCGTAGCTGCCGTTAATCGCGTAATCTAAGTAAATCGAACCATTGCGGTCGTTGCCGCCTTGTTCCATTTCTACAAACATGATTGGAATCGCTACTGACCCAATCAGTGACAGCGATATCAAAGTTGCGATAGCTGGGCGTTTCATCAACCAAGATAAAAATCGACTATAATGGCCATGTTTTTCTATCGGCGTGAGGTTTTTTTCATCGCTTGGAGTCTTTTTTTGATTGGTTTTCAATCGGCTCAAAAGCAGGGGAATAATAGTCGTGGCGATAAAGAGTGATGCGACTAGAGATATAACGATGGTGATCGCTACATGGCTTAGAAAAATAGTAATGCCTACTCGCTCGCCGATAATATTAGGTAGGAATACAATGGCGGTAGTGAGTGTTCCAGCCACAACCGGGATACCGACATTTTTAACACCCAGCATGACTGCTTCAAGCGGTTTATCTGGATTTTTTTCTCTTTGAGTAAATATGCTTTCGCTAACCACTACAGCATTATCAACCAACATTCCAATAGCAAGCATAAGCCCCATCATTGATAACACGTTGAGACTCATACCGAGTAGGTACATTGCCGCAAGCGTCATCATTAGAGAAAAGGGTACGGCCATCGACACAATGAGAGTTAGCTTTATTTCCCTTAGGAAAAATAATAAGACCAAAGTGGATAACAAAAATCCGATAAAACCAGACCATGCGATATCTGAAAGTGATTGGGTAACACCTTCTCCTTGGTCATCCATCACAAACAATTCTATGCCTTCAAAGTCGGGTAATTTTTCTATTTCTTTCATTGCCACAATGACATTTTTGGCAGTTTCGACAAGGTTCGATCCCGCTTCTCTTTTGATCTCAATTGCTACCGCGTATTCTCTGTTCAAATGCCGTCCAACTTCAATATCATCTTTTGCTAAAACAACCTCCGCAATATCGGAGAGTTTAAGTCCTCTTTTATTGATCACAAAATTTGCGATGTCATCTAAGCTTGTGAATTGTTCATTAATAGCAACTCTAAAGTTTGCTTGAATAGATTTAACTTCGCCTGCAGCAATGAGGGCATTCGCTTGTTGTAGTTTGGCGAGTAATTGGTTGGTATCTACATGATAGGCAGCGATTCGTTCGGGAAGTAATTTGATTTGATAGGTTTTGGGTGCGACACCTTGAATTGATACGCTACTCACCCCCTGAATTCTTTCTAACCTTTGTTTAAGTACTCGATTTAATACCTGAAACGAGTCGGCTAAATCTGTTTTGGAAGAAAGCCGCGCCTGTACAATTGGTTGATCATTGGTGCTGCCGGTAAAAATTAAGATCCGCCTAAGATCTGGCGGTAATTGATCCCTAATCGAATCAACTTTTTCCCGTGCTTGCACTCCCTTCAATTTAGCGTTCGCGCCCCAATCAAATAACAGGAAAATTTGCGAACTATTTTCATTACTAGTGGATTGCATAAAATCAACTCCACCCATTGTCGCGACCGCCTCTTCTAAAGGTCGGGTAATGTTTTTCTCGATCTCTTCAGGTGAAGAGCCTGGATAATTCGATTGAATGAAGATCCCCGGAAACTGCACCGGAGGAAAAAATTCCAACGGTAACAGTCGACTAGCGGCTATTCCCAAAAACACCGAGCAAACAAAAATCATCGAGATAGTAACAGGTCTCTTAAGCGCTAATTTTGTAAACCACATTGTCTAGCCCTTCATTTTAAATTGAGGATTTTTATCGAAATCTTTTCGGTCAAATAGTGAATACATGACCGGTATGATGATTAAGGTAAGCAAAGTAGATGCAAGCAAACCACCTATGACGGTAATAGCCATCGGTGCTCTTATTTCCGTGCCCTCGCTAATCCCTAGGGCTAAGGGTAGCATTCCTAGGGTTGTTGTTAGGGTGGTCATTAGAATCGGTCTCAGACGTGACTCAGCGGCCTTTTTTATAGCGGTAATTTTTTCTACGCCTTCTTCTCGCAGCTGATTAATTTTGTCCACTAAGACGATCGCATTGTTGACTACTATTCCGGCTAGCATTATTAACCCTAGAAAGACCACAACGCTGAGTTCGGTGTTGGTAACAAGAAGAGAGAACACAGCCCCCACTAGAGCAAGCGGAATGCTAAATAAAATGATGAATGGATGAAGAAGTGACTCGAACTGAGAAGCCATTACCAAGTATACAAGAAACACAGCCAGCGCCAGCGCCATCACTAGTGAATCGAAACTTCGATCCATTTCTTCGCTTTGCCCACCAATACGCATGTTTGTACCAAAAGGTAGTCTTACGTCTTTGAGTATTAGATTTACTTCCTCCACAGCTTTTGAAAGACTACCACTTTTTATTTGACCTTCAACCAGAACAACCCGTTGTTGATCAATTCGCATAACTTCACTCGGCCCTTGAGTTAGGCTTATTTTCGCGACCGAAGACAAACTGACGGGACGCTCTGAGGTTGGATTAATAATAAGATCTCTAATATCATTGAGATCATCTCTTGAAGATTCCTCCAATCTCACCAGCACTTCGATCTGTTGTTCTTTTAGACGGTAACGAGTCGCCTTGTTGCCTCGAATGGCATTGACGATGCTTTCGTTAGCTAAATTCATTGGAATGTTCAGTTGCGCCAACTTTTCTTGATCAAAAGACACTTGAACTTCAGGATAACCCTTTTGCATATTACTGTGTAAATCAACAAAGTTGTCCGATGCCGAAAGCAATTTTACAATTTTATTGGATTCTTTTCTGAGAGTCTCCATGTCGTAGCCAAATATCTCCACACTTATGGGTGTCGCAAAACTAAATAGCTGTGGGCGTTCTGCGTTTGCTTCAATGCCACCACTTTCCTCAGTGATTAAGACGCGTAATTTAGATAAGAGTTGATCTTCTTCTTGTTTAGAAATACCTTTATCTAAAAGCAGCGTGAACTCCGCTCTGTTTTCCCCTTCTTCCTCAGGATTGGCTGTTAGTTTGTTACCGGAACCTGCGGTGGAATAGACTTCTGCCACGCCATCAACTGACAGTAATTTTTTAGATAGTGCGATGACTTTAAGATCAGATAGCTGAATAGCAGTACCTGGTGCATATTCTACTTTGACTCTTAGCTCGCCTTGCGCCATTTCTGGTAATACAACCTGAGGGATAGATTTAATTGCATTGATGCTTATCGCTAATAAACCAAACGCCAATAAAAGCGTTAACGACTTTTGCTCAAGCGCTTTGCCGAGTAGATTATGAAATTGATTTCCTACGCTAAGGTAGACTTTTTCGAAAATAAGTTTTGCAGGAACAAACACAAAACTAAGTACTTTTGAGAAAAGCCATATGATCGATTTTAATAACCAGATAATGAATGCTGGAAAAAGAACAAAAACTAATTCAGGGATAAATAACAATGAACGCGCAGTTTTGGACTTGCTGGTGCGCGGTAATCTATTGTCGGTTGATGATCCCCAGTTTCTTGACGCCAACATAGGGATAAGTGTCAGTGCAACGCCCAGAGATACGATGAGTGAAAAAGCGATTGTTAACGCCTGATCCTTGAACAATTGACCTGCGATCCCTTCTACAAATATCAAGGGAATAAATACCGCAATGGTGGTTAGTGTTGAGGCTGTAATAGCGCCTGATACTTCTTGACTTCCTTTCACCGCGGATTCCGTTAACGATTGACCTTGATCTTGCTTAGTTGCGATATTTTCTAAAACTACGATCGCGTTATCTACTAACATTCCTACCGCGAGCGCGAGTCCACCCAAAGACATGATATTCATATCTACTTCAGCGGCAAACATTAAATTAAAAGTGATGATAACGGACAAGGGAATTGTCGCTGAAATAATAATGGTAGGCAGAAATTTTCCAAGGAAAAGATAGATGATCACCATTGCCAATAATCCACCGATTAAGGCTGAAGAAATCAATTCAGAAATAGCTTGATTGATAAATTTTGAGGCATCGGATTGAACGGATAACTGCATGTCCTCGGGAAGTTCTTTTCTAAGGATCTCAATTCGTTCTTGCACAGCTTCAGCTACTTTGACAGTGTTTGAATCTCCTTCTTTATATATAGCAATCTCAACCGCTTGAATACCATTGTGCCGAATGATGGCGGTGGGATCTTTGTGAGTAAAATTAATATCGGCAATGTCGCGCAGCCGAATGAGCTTTTGATCTTTGGTGAGAACGATAGTGTTAGCAAAATCTTCCATGGACTGATATTCATTAAAAGTCCTAACCAATAGTTGTCTTTGACCGCTTCTAATTTGTCCCCCACTCAGATTTATGTTTTGGCTTTTTAATTTTTGAGAAATATCGGCGACAGTTAAATTGAGTTTGGCCAGATACTCTTGTTTCAACTCTACGTGTATTTCGTCCTCTAATCCGCCTGAAGCCTTGGCTGCGGCTACGCCTTCAATGGTCACTAAACGGCGGGTTAACTTTAAGTCAGCAAAACGTCTTAATTTGGTAAGTGCCTGTTCTCTATTATCCCCTTCTTTTAAGGGCTGGCTCAGACTCATCTTAATGATTGGCTCATTGTTTGGATTGAAACGAAGTAAGGAGGGCGGCTTAACTTCTAGCGGTAATTCTATTTGATCCATTTTTTCTCTAACATCCAAACTTGCAATGTCTATGTCGGTTCCCCAATAAAACTCAAGGTAAATGTCCGAACGTCCCGCCTTTGAAACAGATCTGACTTGGCGTAATCCTTTTATAGTGCCTAGCGCACCTTCAAGGGGTCGAGTGATTAGATTTTCAACTTCTGATGGCGCGGAGCCAGGGAAATCCGTTCGCACGGTAAGGGTTGGATAAGAGAGTTCTGGGAGTAAATCGAAACCCAGTTTTCCTACTAGCACTAGCCCGAACACTAGCGCCGCAAGCGTAAACATCGAGACAGTCACTGGCCGTCGAACAGCCGTCGCAATAATATTCATCGGAAGATCCTTATTGAATTATTTATTTTAGAATTATCGATTAAACACAGCGGTATTAAATGAACGTCTTAACGATTCAGTAATACTCGTTCTAGCTATTATTTATTTAGGAGTTATTCGCCACCGCAGTCGTGGAGGCGGCTGTTTGAGACGGTTCTTCTAATTCTAGTTTTTCGACAATTTCTTCTTTTTCTAGCCCAATAACTTCAACTTTCGCTTCGTGTTTAAGTATTTGTTGTCCGGTGGTAATAACTTGGTCGGATTCGTTCAGTCCTTCGATGACTTCGAATACTCCGTTGTGTCTAAATCCGATTTTTATAGGTGTTTGAATCGCTTTTTCATCTTTTACAACAAACACATGTGAACGATTGTCTTGTGTTATCACCGCCTGTTGTTCAAGCAAAAGTGTGTTGGGATGCACATCGAATACCACTTCTACTTTTCCAAACATTCCCGTCTGCAACAATAGCTCCGCATTATTTAGTTTAGCGACCACCCGAAATGTTCCGGTAGTGGGGTCAATCGAAGGTCTAATGCGTTCAATAGAACCTCGAATAAGTTGATTATTTATTGCATCGACTGAGAGTAAAACCAGCTGATTTAATCTAATGTTGGAAAGCTCTTTTTCGGGTAGGTATAAAATAGCCTTAAGCGAAGAAGGATCGACAACCTTAAACAACAAGTCATTATCTCTTATTAGATTTCCCTGTGTGACTAAACGCTCAGTGACCATACCGCTGATGGGAGCCTTAATGCTGGCGTAATCGAGCTTTAATTTTGATAGCTTTAACTGTGCTGCCTGAGCTTGATATTCAAATTTTGCTCTGTCCAAAGCGTCACTACTGGCTAACCTTCGCTTGAATAATGACTGTTGTCTTTCGAGTTCTTTTTTGAGTTTTCTCGAAGTAGCGTTTAATTGGGCGACTTCTAATGATAGAAGTTCGACGTCTAGTTGTGCCATTATTTGTCCTTGTTGCACAAAGTCCCCTTCTTCCACATAAATTTGTTGAAGTAGACCAGTCGAACGAGCCACTACTTGTGCATTTTGATCTGCTTCCAAGGTCGTGATCGTTCTATAAGTTTGTTGGATATCGCCGCGAGCAACAGCTACCACTTCGACCGGAACCGGCGGTTTTTCGTCTTTTCCCTCTTTGCTCTTGCCATCAGCGCTTTCTTCCGTTTTAGTACCATCATCATTGGCACCGCTATCGCTACAAGCGCTTGTAATTAGAGATAAACTAATCACTAGTGCCAGAAGTAAATTTTGCCTAACCGTTTCATTGAGTGATTTATTAGTTGTTTTCATTTCGATTCCTTGGCTGCGCTCTAATGGAGCATAATTATTCTGTTTATTCTTATTAAGACGTTACGAGGTAACAATAAGTTCTTGTATTCAGGAAGTTAGCAGTAATTATGCCAAAATATAAATTAACGGAAAAAAATTGATTCGCTATCCGCTAGGCCAGTATCCCCGCTCTCGTTATAGTGTATTATATGACTAAAACACCCTTCAAAGTGTGTAGTGTTTGTAACAAGATATGTAAACGGCCGTTGTAACTTTGGATAATTGATAAGAATGACTAAGTTTTGGTGAAATCCACATCGTTTCATAATTGGTGACCGCCTCCAGTGTCGAATTGTGCTCGACATCGGGCTAATAACAATTAAGCTTGACATTTAGCAGTGTGAATCGTAAGTTTTAAACACTTGTTTGAATTTAGTATGCAGCGGTGTCAATAAATGGTTCTAGACAAAAGGATGTCGACAACAAAACAGAAAATTTTGAATGCCGCGGAGGGTTTATTTGCGGATCACGGTTTTTCTGAAACGAGTCTACGAATGATTACCGCTAGCGCCGATGTGAATTTGGCTTCGGTAAATTATCATTTTGGTTCCAAAAAGACACTGATTCAGGCGGTATTCGATCGTTTTATGGAGAGATTCACCTCTGATCTTCAATTGGAGATGGATAAACTCTCGCAACAAGAGTCAAAGTTTCTAGTGACAGATGTCCTTGGAACACTTATTACACCAATTTCTCAACTTAATGATCTTCGCCCAAACGGTGCCAGTGTCTTTATGAATCTGCTGGGTAAAGCCTACGCCGAGACACAGGGGCATATTCGTCGTTTTGCTATGCAGCATTATGCCAGCGTTTTTAATCAATTTACTAAACTACTGCATCAATGTTGTCCGCATTTACAACCAACCGAAATGTTTTGGCGTTTACATTTTATGTTGGGTTCGTTTATTTTTACCCTGGCGGGACATAGAGCATTGCGAGAGATTTCAGAAAGCGATTTTAATCAAAAATTAACGATAGAAGAGATTATTGATCAGCTAGTACCCTTTATGTCGGCTGCCTTCTCATCTGAAACACTCCCAAGCAAGACAATGCCTTCTAGATCGGTTTCATCTGAGTCTGTTTAACCAACCAAGCTCGATGTATACTAGGCTGATGCTAATCAACCAACCAACAGTCAGTATCTAAAATCAATGGCTAAAAAGAAAATAAAAACCTACAGCCAAGGAGAGCCTCTCGCCCCCTGGCGCGAAAAACTACACGAAATCATTTTTGAAGCGGATACGCCTGCAGGTAAACGGTTTGACATCCTGTTAATCATTGCGATTGTTGCCAGTGTTATGGCGGTTATGTTGGACAGCGTTGAATCTATTCGTATTAAACATGGATCAACTCTAGATATTATTGAGTGGGGGTTCACTTTCTTATTCGCTTTCGAATATTCTTTGCGTTTGCTCAGTGTTCGTAAGCCGCTTCTATATGCCAGAAGTTTTTTGGGACTGGTTGATTTGATGTCAGTTGTGCCCAGCTTTGTGGCCCTCTATTATGCGGGCGCAGAGACGTTTCTTGTGATTCGTGTGCTGCGGGTACTAAGAATATTTAGAGTGTTTAAATTGGCTGAATATTTGGGTGAAGCCAATACCTTAGTGGTGGCGCTTAGGGCAAGTCGCAAAAAAATAATTATTTTCTTGTACACCATATTTATTTTTGTGGTGGTATTTGGTTCAGTCATGTATTTGGTTGAGGGAGCGGAAAACGGTTTTACTAGCATTCCTCAGTCGGTCTACTGGGCGATAATCACTCTGACCACGGTTGGTTATGGAGATATTGTCCCACAAACTCAATTAGGTCAGGTAATTGCCTCAGCGGTGATGATTTTGGGCTATGCAATTATTGCCGTACCCACTGGAATATACAGCGCAGAATTGGCTCGGGCGTACAAACCTGAAGTTTCCAATGTTGCTTGTCAAAATTGTAGTGAAGAAGGGCACGACAGTGACGCCGATTATTGCAAGTTTTGTGGCGCTAAGTTATGAGTGATAGAAGCTTATGAGCAATGACACCAGCATAGCGATGAATGAAGGTAATGAGTTTTTGCCCGAGCAATCTCGACGAGAATACTTGCAAGCGATGGGCATTGTCACTTGGCTACCCAAAGATCAGACATGGCAGGATAGTATCAGCAAGATTGAATCAGAGCATGCAACAGAGTCTAGCCCAAAAAATGTTGTTAGATCATTGCCAAAATCTACTAGTACTACCATGCCTGAGCCGTCTAATCTAGTTTTTGCGACGGTTCAAAATGTATCGGATTTACCCGAGAAAATCCAAGTGGTTAGTGAAACTGTTGACCGCTATGTTTATCCTGCTAAAAATCAATTTTTGAAGTTAGTTAATTGGAGTCATCAATCGACTATTTCAAGTCAATCGAAACGACTGCTCGTGATCTGTCGACATAAAGTCGATGAACCGGCCAATAGCTTTGCCAGAGCCACTGCGCCAAGCCAGTTTATGCTCGACTACATTAAATCTTTGATTGAACTCACGCGATCAAAAGGAACTGAAATAGAGGTGCAACTGGCTCATTTATCACAAATAGGCTTTGCAGATGGTAGTCTGCCGTTTGCCGAAGGGCTTAATCAATCAAAACCTGATTTGGTGCTGATACTGGGTGATGAAACGATTACTCAATTTGTTCCAGACACGACCAATGTTTCAGAGTTACGCGGCAAACAAATAGCCCTAAGTGAACAATTAAGCGCTTGTGTAAGTTACCATCCCTTTACACTTATTCAAGATCCTTCACTAAAACGATTAGCTTTTGAAGATTTGCGTCAACTCGCTGACTTCTTTAATGCCTAGTGAAGAGCAATCACTCAAAAGCTCATTTAGTGCAAATTAGACCGGCAGAACTAAACGAACTTGAACAAATTCATGTTATCGAGTGTCTTGCTTACCCTTATCCTTGGTCGTTGAGAATGTTGGAAACCTCACTGATTGGCGATCATACCTTTTTAGTGATGGAAGACGACGGACAGTTAGTTGGACATATGATCTTTGAGCAGATCCTTGACGAACTTCATTTGTACAATATATGCGTCTTACCCAAGCTGCGTCGGCAGGGCAAAGGGTTACTTTGGCTTGATCATCTTTTCCAGCGTGGCTCACAAAACAACCTAGTTAAAATCCTATTAGAAGTCAGAATATCTAATCGTGTAGCACAGAAACTTTATCTGAGTAGAGGATTTAAACAAGTTGGGTACAGAAAGAACTACTATCAATCGACAAAGTACCATGAAGATGCGTTGGTTATGGTTGCTAAGATATAACATCATAATTTTTGGTTAGATCTAGAGAAACAACTCATCGAAACAGTAAATAACCGTCTTGATGCACAGGATAAGATGTTTCTGTTAAGCGTAAATCGCTTAGAACCTGACTGGTCAATTTATGATTATCAGGATTTCCCATCGGTTAAATGGAAGCTTTTAAACTTGCAGAAGCTTAAAAAGAATAATCCTGATTCATACCAACAGCAATTAAATAGGTTACAAAAGTGCCTTAGTGTGAGTGATCGTGCTAAATTCGTGTGAGAGATTGGCTTTGGGTAGGCTGTCTGTTCAAGGGCTTCTCTACTAAGTCAACCTGATTTAGGGTTACGTTCTGCGCAACGTGCCGCGAAACACCCGTTTACGCAGTCAACCATTTGATAAATATAAG
>Ga0256847_1001306_pt1 | contig 12990 bp, 12 predicted proteins | sample TeddybearmetaG_FD_189099 | JGI IMG/M metagenome (GOLD analysis project Ga0256847, IMG submission 189099) | Hydrothermal vent microbial communities from East Pacific Rise, Pacific Ocean - Teddybear | ecosystem: Environmental > Aquatic > Marine > Hydrothermal vents | place: Pacific Ocean: East... | reverse complement strand
TTCTCTTTGGATACCCTGCGTTTGTTGGAAAGCGGAAAAGTCTTCAGCGCTGGTGTTAACGTGGTGTTAAACCTGCTGTTATGTTTGGGTGCGGTTTGGTTGGGGATGCGTTTGGCGCGATAAATTCTGCGCGGCATCACGCTTGCGATCACTCGGCGTTGTGGCCATGATAAGGGCTGATTCTGGTTGTTTGGCAAAACGTATGTGGTCTCTCTTCGGGTTCAGTTGCACGCTGTTGTTGATTGCAGTGGTGGCTTTATGCAAACTCAAACACGACACCGCCCATGACATTGCGAATGTCCGGCGTCAAGCGCAGACGTTGGTGGATGATAAGGCCGATATTTTAACCGCCGCGAGCCATGATCTACGCCAGCCATTATTGGCGCAAGGTTTGTTTATCGAAGAATTAAAAGACCTCTCTATCGAGCAATACCCGGATATTCGGCATTTAGTCAGCATGTTGGAAACGTCGAATCAATCCATGCACCGTTTGGTTTCTTCGGTGTTGGAAATCTCACGTTTGGACAGTTGCCAAGTCGACCCCAAATTTCAGCATTTTCCGGTGAGTATTTTGCTGGATGAATTGATGGTTGAATTCATTCCTTTGGCCAAACAAAAGAAAATACACTTTCGCTTTCGCCCGATTGAAGAAGTGGTGTTAACCGATGCGGACTTATTGGCGCGCATTCTGAGAAACATTATTTCCAATGCCATTCGATATACGCTCAAGGGGGAGATTATTTTGAGCTGTCGAATCGCGCATAAATATTTGTGTATTGAAGTGCAGGACACTGGCATTGGCATACCCAGCCAAAAATTACACGATATCTTCAAAGCCTTTTACCAAATAGATGGCATACGCCGGGGGACGGATGCGGGCTTGGGCTTGGGGTTATCCATTGTGGATCGTTTGGCCAAGTTATTAGACCATCAGATTGAGGTCACATCCGTGCTGGGGCAGGGCACTACATTCAGTGTGATGGTGCCTTTGGGGCTGCCTTATGTGCATATGGCTGAGCCAGAAGTGTAGGTTTTACAGGAAGCCTAATTGGGCGGCTTTTTTCACCGCTTCGGTTCGATTTTTGACATTCAGTGCTTTGAAAATGGTGTTCACATGTGTGGCCACAGTGGTATCTGAAATGCTTAACATATTGGCGATGCCTTTATTCGTATTGCCTTCAGAGATTAATGTCAGTACTTCAAACTGCCTGGGGGTTAAATGAATATCATGCTTGGGTTTTGGTTGTGTGTTGCGTTTGACCAAGTCAAGCTTGGGGGCTTCTGAGATGCTATCGAGCATTTGCGGGGGGATGTAAGTGCCACCGGATAAGACCAATTTTAACGCGTTTAACATAATCGCACGGGTCGACGATTTGGGAATATACCCCCTCGCACCCAAGGATAAAGCCTGCCGCATATGCTCCGGGCTTTCGGAGGCAGATAAAATCACAACCGGTTGCTGGGTGATTTGAATGTTGGATAAACCTTCTTGCATGCCCATGCCGGGCATACTTTTATCCAACATGATGAGGTCAAAATCAGGGTGTTCTTGGGTTTTTTGAATGGCTTCAGCATAATTTTCAGCCTCAATCACTTCAACTTCGGTATCGAGTTTATTCAGCATGAATTTTAACCCTTCGCGAACCATAAAATGGTCATCTGCGAGCAATATTTTCATGCCGATCCTGACGTATTGAAGGTATCGCCAAGCGTCATCTCGCCGGGGGATAAAATTTGTGCGCGCAAACCACCGCGACCGACCAAATGGGGTAAAACCAAGGCGTTGACGGTGGTTGCCAAATGCGCACAAGGCTCACATAAACGCAGACCTCGCAGTTGAATAGGGCCGATATAAAATGTTTTGCCAACCAACGCATTGAGCCGAATGCCGGTGGTCACAATATTGCGCCGAAAATCGTGATAACTCACTGCTTGCTTATGCTCTTGATTGAACGCATCAATCACTTCGCTTTCAATGAGGGATAATTCTGCGGCTGGATTGCCTTTTAATTGCTCGGAAAAGGTGCCTTGGCCGCTCGCATAACGATCCCCTTGGATGCCTTTTCCTGGCATCACTGAAACCTGCGTTAAGGCGCGCATGGCCTCACCGGCAGCACTTGTAATGTAGATGTGTTTAATCTTGCCAGACACGGGGTTTCCTTCGATGGATGTAGACTCTGTTCGATTAAACGACAAGCACCCCTGAATGGCAAGCGTGATTGCGCCCCTTGGGGGATTGCATTAGACTTTCCCCGGTTTGGCCGAACGGCATGGGCCTGTTCTGCTTGGGGGGAGGAAAATGGTATGGTGAGGCCGTATGCAAGCACAGTTTAAAACAACCATTCTTAACGCAACGGGGGCCACAGACCTGTTTGAAATAGAGGTGATTCAAAGCTTGTGGAGCGGTTATGGCAAAATCGTGCGGTATGGATTAACACACAGTACGATGGCCAGCGTGGTGGTGAAACAGGTGCATTGGCCACAACAAACGCAACATCCGAGGGGTTGGAATACGGACTTGTCCCACCGTAGAAAAATCAAATCTTATCAAGTTGAAAGCGCCTGGTATGCACAATGGGGCTCACGCTGTGATGACCGCTGTCGTATTCCGCGCTGTTTAGCCTTGCAACCGCAAGGGGATGACGTTTTGATGGTATTGGAGGACTTGAATGCTGCCGGTTACCCGGTGTCTCACACGCAGGTGTCCACCGCACAAATACACACCTGTTTGTCTTGGTTGGCGAATTTTCATGCGACGTTTATGCACGTGCAAGCCACGGATTTGTGGGCCGTCGGCACGTACTGGCACTTGGACACACGGCCAGATGAATGGGCTGCGTTGGACGATATAGCTTTAAAACAAGCGGCCGGGCAGATTGATCAAAAACTGCGTGATAGTCCGTTCCAAACCCTGGTGCATGGCGATGCTAAATTGGCCAATTTTTGTTTTTCAGACGATGGTCAGCAGGTTGCGGCAGTTGATTTTCAATATGTGGGTGGGGGCTGTGGGATGAAAGATGTGGCTTATTTTATTGGCAGTTGTGTGTCAGAGTCGGCCTGCGAAGCATCAGAAGCAGAGTGTTTGGCGGTTTATTTTAGCGCCTTGAAACAAGCCTTAGGCCGACACAATCAACCCGTTGATGTGGTGGCTTTGGAACAAGACTGGCGCAGTTTATACCCGGTCGCGTGGACTGACTTCCATCGTTTTTTGAAAGGGTGGAGCCCAGGACATTGGAAGATCAATGCTTACAGTGAGCGGGTTGCACGGGGTGTGCTGGCACAATTGTCGGCTGATCGTGAGGGTAAATAATGCAACTGTCGCCGCGTGATGTGTTTTTACTCAGCCAGTGCGCCATTTCGGCTGCGTATCAAGCCGGTCAGATTATTGTTGAACACACACAAGATCAATTAGACGTGCAACACAAAATTGCCGGCGACAGTGTGGCCTCACAAGTGGTGACGGCCGTTGATCTGCTCTGCCAAGCCCGTATTCTGCAGGTGTTAGGGCCGACTTGTGAGGCGTATGATTTGGCGTTATTAACCGAGGAAACGCCGGATGATCGACAGCGTTTAGACCAAGATTTTTTTTGGTGTATTGATCCTTTGGATGGCACTCTGCCTTTTATTGAATCAACCCCAGGTTATGCGGTTTCCATCGCTTTGGTTTCCCGTGCGGGTCATCCACACCTTGGGGTGGTGTATGACCCCGTCACCTCAACGCTGTATCATGCGATAAAAGGTCAGGGTGCGTATCGTAATGGTGTGCGATGGCACTTGCCCACGGCGTCATCTGGCTGTGAACTGACGTTCATTGCAGATCGTAGCTTTGGCCAGCATGCTTTGTTCCCCAAGGTGATTGAAGCCATGCACAGCATTGCACAGCACTTGGGATATGCGCAGGTGAAGCGCCTCATGCAAGGCGGTGCAGCGATGAATGCTTGCTGGGTGTTGGACAACACACCTGCATGTTACTTTAAATTGCCGAAAACACACGTGGGGGGGGGCAGCCTGTGGGATTATGCGGCCACTGCCTGTTTGTTTCAGGAAATCGGGGCGGTGGTGAGTGATGTTGCCGGGCAACCCTTGGCGTTAAACCGTGCGGACACCACGTTTATGCATCAGGAAGGTGTGTTATATGCCAGTGATGAGGCTTTGGCGGCATGTGTGAAAACCTTATGTGCGGCCGTATCCTCGCATGACTCGGTGCTGTTTGTGGTATAAAACCCAGCCCATCGACGCGCCTCTGAAAGCCATAAAGGCCAACAAACTGAACCACAAACCATGGTTGCCCCAAGGGGAGAAAAGCGCAATACACACGAGAAAACCCACGGTTGACAACAGCATGGTATTGCGCATTTCCCGTGACCAAGTGGAGCCAATGAAAATACCGTCAAACAGAAAACTCCAGACGGAGACGATAGGCAATAACACGACCCAAATCAAATACGTGTATGCCACTTGCAGCACCTCCGGTAAGGTCGTCAATAAACGAATAATGACCGCCCCAAACAGCCAGTAAACCAACGAAAACCCGAACGCCAATAGGCAAGACCAAAACGCACACGCTTTCACCACTTGCCAATAACGTCGGGTATTTTTCATGCCTTTAGCTTGCCCGACCAACGCTTCAGCCGCATTGGCCAGCCCATCTAACGCATGTGCCATGAATAATTGAAAGTTCAACAGCACCGCATTGGCCGCGAGTATTAAATCTCCTTGCGCGGCACTCCGGTTGGTAAAATAGGCAAATGACAGAACCAAACACAACGTGCGTAAAAAAATATCCAGGTTCACTTGCATGTGTTGCAGGAGAAGGCTCAAATTGATGCGTTGAAAACCAGTCGCATGCTGGGTATAACGCAACAATAAGCGTCGGCTGAGGAATAAAGACAAGCATAAACCGGTATATTCCGCGAGGACGGAGGCCCACGCAACACCGGCAATGCCCGCATCAAACCCCACCACGAAGAGGAGATCCAAAGCAATATTCACGCTATTGGTAAAGACCAATAAATAGAGCGGGTATTTGCCTTGATGTAAACCGATAAACCAACCGAGAAACACATAATTCATCAACGACGCGGGCGCGCCCCAGATCCGAATATCAAAATAATCGCGGGCCAAAGCCTCAACCTGTGTACTCCCTTGAAAAAAACCAAAACTGATGTGTGCCAGTGGTATTTGTAGCGTCCACAATACGACAGTAATCACCCCGGCCAAGAGTAAACCAATCCACAAGCTTTGTTGGATTCTCGCGCCATCATCCGCACCCAACGCTTGGGCGGTTTGCCCCGTTGTGCCCATGCGCAAAAAACCAAAACTCCAAAAAAGCAACATGAAAATCATCGATCCAAGAGAAACGGCAGCTAAATAAAGTTCTGAATCAAGGTGGCCCATGACGGCCGTGTCAACCAGGCCTAATAGGGGAACGGAGACATTAGACAACATCAGCGGTAACGCAATGCGCCAAACGGCGCGGTGGGGCCATGTGTTAAAGCGGGATAAGGTTGTATGGGTGGGCGGTTTTTTTTGTATCATTTGAAGACCAAAGTCTGGCTAAAGGCCCATTGTGCCTATCTAAGGGTTGTCGTCAATATATCCTAGGGTAGACATTGCAGTTTGTTTCGATTATTTCGGTTATACTTGCGATGCAACATGACTTTATGGAGGCAATGACAATCATGTCGACTTCTGCTCACCCCTTACCAACATCCAGAGAAATCGCTATCGCTAAAGAAAGTGGAAGGAAAATCTCTGCATTTTTACACACAAAATCTGAGACCCAAAAGATTGATTTTTTTGATGAAAAAGGCAGCGCCCACAGTGTTCGCATACCGATATCTGCACTCAGGTTATTGGTGGATGTGCTAGCAGAGATTGGTGAGGGTAATGCCGTCAATATTATCCCACGCCATGCCGAATTGACGACACAAGAAGCCGCAGATGTGCTCAATGTTTCACGCCCCTTTCTAGTGAAACTCCTGGAGCAAGGCGATATGCCATTTCATAAAGTGGGTGCGCACAGGCGGGTGCGGTATCAGGATGTGATTCATTATAAGACGCTGATTGATAAGCAAAGACAAGCATCGTTGAATGAATTGACAGCCCAAGCCCAACAATATGATATGGGTTATTGATGGGGTCGAATTTTACTGCCGTCTATCTCATTGCTCGTGTCAATGGACAATTTGCCTATTGATGTGGAGTGAGATGTGTGGGTTCAGCGGGAACCCGACAAATGGCACTCAAATATAAGCGACTCCACAAGCCAATGTGAAGGATGTACACTCAATGGCCTCAAACAGGGAGTATATACCATGAAAAATCTTGAACTTGGCGACATGATTGTGACGTTACGCGAGGAATTGGCACAGGCTCAGAAAAAAGGGCGGGATGAAGGGATTAGTTTTAAAGTCGAAGATATTGAATTGGAGCTGCAAGTGGTGGTGCAAGAGGACACACACGGCAAGTTTGGTGCGAAATTTTATGTGTTTAATGCCGATGTAGGGACATCGGAAAAATCGGTTATCACGCACAGGCTTAAGCTGAAATTGATTCCCCAAAACAGTGCGGGTGAGTCTATGAACATCAGTGACGAAGGTCAGATGTAAGTGAACGCTTGAAAAAGAGATAAAAGTTGATGATGGATAAAAATTATCTGTGTGAAATAGGCCGTATTTCAGGGCATTCAAGTGATGATTCAATCAATCTTGATGGCAAGGATCAATCTTTGGCGATTGCGACAGGTTATCCGGTGGCCAAAAATTTGGTGTTGACTGCGAGGCATGCGCTGTACCCTCAGCTCAAGGCGCAAGATGCACCGACCCTGGATCAACTCGATGTCAGTGGTTTATTTGTTTCCTGGAGAAATTCTGGTACGGCTAGCGACTGGCAAGCCATTACGGGTGTTGTGTATCTCTCTAACGTCAAGCTGGATATTGCACTTATTCAATGTGAAGTGCCCGAAGGGGCTCCTTATGTTGGGTTTTCCCGCGCTGAACCAAGCGCACATGCTCGATGGGAAAGCGCGGGGTTTGCGCGGGCAGCGGGGCGTGATGACAATCGCAGAAGAAAATATTGGCACATGGACGGCGATATTCTGTCTTATGCATCGAGTATTGAACATCAATTTGAGTTAGCCAATCCCACTAATAAGGAGCCACCGGAACCTGCCGGTTGGTTAGGGGCCTCAGGAAGCCCGGTATTCAGCAATGGGCAATTATGCGGTGTTATTGTTTCGTATTTCAGCGAGGATTTGCCACAGATATTGAAAGCGACGCCCAGTCATGCCTTTTCGGATCTGCCAGCCTTCAAACAACACTTGGAAGGGCCCTTATCTTTGGCTCAAAAGCAGCGGGATACAGTCTACCAAGATAAAATCAGCCATCTTTTGTCGTCGTCTACGCAGGCCAATTTAGCCTTGCATGCCTGTGTGTGCCAAAGCAAGGGCAAAGCCCCCCGTATTGTTGCCGAGCACCTGTTGCAATTAGAGCTGGGTGAGGCGATGGATGCGTGTGCTAAGGCAAGAAAACAGTTGTTGGGTCGGGGCGAGGTGCAAGCGGCCGCCTGTATCAAGCAGGTGTTGGATTGCGTGCTGCCGGTTTTGCAGGATTTTCGGCTCCTTCACACCGTGCGTGAAAAGCGAGGGAGCCAAGCGCATGCTCTGATACGGTTACCGGTGGGGATTAAAACGCTGGCTGAAATCATCATGGCAGGTGTGGATGAAAGAGCCTGTTTGCACCGGCCGAGAAAAAAACGACTTGAATATCCTGGCGGTCAATATGAGCTACCTCACGCACCAGAACTTGGTTTTGATGCAGAAGGAAAGGCGTTGGACGAAGCCTGGAAGGCGCATGTACAGAATAAGCTTGCGTTCGAGTCATTGAATGGGGCATTCCTGAGGTATATTTGTCATGCACTGGGTAGCCCACCCGATGATGTGGGCACGTCTGAATCGCATCAGCGACGGGCAAGAAGGGAGTTACGTCTGCGTGCTCGAAATGATAATGAAACTTACTATTTTATTATATCTTCTGGTGATCTTGGGGTCAGCCCAGAGGTTTTAAATCAGACCATCAGTCAGTTCAAGACAGATTTTCCTGAAATTGTGTTTCTTTTGTTGGACGATGCGCATATTGATCGGGATGAAGAGCGTTATTACCGCTTTCGGGAAATGTTGCCGCTGAAATCATCATTGTCTTAAAATATTGTTCTATGTTAGTCACTTTAAATGGAACTTATTATGAAATTTATTCAAAAAAATCCGGATGATGTGATCAAGCTGAGTGCCCCTGGTCAATTGGTCTCGCCCGCTCATATCTTGGATGTGAAGAGCATTCACGCGGTTAATGCGGCCATTGCCGCACAACGGCCACTCTTGGTTCGCGGTGAACCTGGGGTTGGCAAAAGCCAGCTAGCACGAGCGGTCGCCAAGGCTTTGGGGTGGGCGTTTATTTCCTTCGTGGTGGATGCGCGCACCGAATCGCGGGATTTATTGTGGCATTTTGATGCCATCGAAAGGCTCGCTGAAGCACAACTTCAAGGTATTCTGAGGAATGATCAAGACGACATTCGCGAAGCCATGGCGGTGGACAAATTCATCAGTCCAGGGCCTTTGTGGTGGGCTTTTAACTGGCCAGAGGCACTCAAGCAGGCGCAACACCTTAAGCGCAGCTCGCCCCCGCAACCCGATGGTGGCCAACCTGATGCGGGTTGTGTGGTGTTGATTGATGAAATTGACAAGGCGGAAGCTGATGTGCCGAATGGGTTACTCGAAGCCCTGGGTGCTTGTCGTTTCACCCCGCAAGGGCGTGATCAGCCGGTTACCGTGTGCAATAACGCACCGCTGGTGATCATCGCCACCAATGAGGAGCGGGTATTGCCAAATGCTTTTATACGCCGCTGTTTGGTGTTGCAGATGAGCGCACCGGATGTGCAAAGCAAACCAGAGGCGTTTATGGCTTACCTTACCCAGCGCGGCCTGGCACATTTCCCAGCATTGGACGAAGCGCTGTTGCAGGGGGCGGCCAAGCTGCTTGCCGAGGATCGCAGTCGCGCCATCGAGTATGGGCTAATGCCTTTGCCAGGGCTGGCAGAATACCTGGATTTATTGCGTGTGATGGTGCATTTGCCGAGCCATGGTGAGCGTATGGCGCAATTGAAAGAAATGGCTGTTTACACGGTACGCAAGCACCCTGAGCTGTGTGAGGAAAACCAAGCGTGAAAACGGGCATCCTGGGGCGAGCGGATTTACTGGAGGCTTTGCTCACGGGGAATCAGGCGGTGTGCAACACGGTCGCGGGTCAACTCGGGTTGGCCAAAGAGACAGACACAAAGCCAGTACAGTTAGAGCCACAGCCACAGCCCGCGACAACCGAGCCGGATCAAACTTTGCCAGAGATCCCGGTTCAGGCTTTACGCCCAACCCCTTTCTGGCAAGCACATCAGTTTAAGCAACGGCAAAGTACGGCACCTGAACCGGAGCGGATAGACGCAAGTGCTGTGATATGGCGCAACCGCCCGACTCAAGCCCCTCGATTTCAACTGTTAAGCCATCAGCCAGTTTTGCAACCGCGTGTATATCAAGCGCTGGATCATACACACCCCAGTAGAAGGCTGGATGTGCGTGCGATGGTGCGTGAGTTGGGGCAAGGCCGCTGCTTGCAACGTCTGCCTTATGAAAAGCAGTGCAGTTGGGGGGAGCAGATACACATTATTGATGATCGCAGTGATCATTTGATTCCGTATTGGCAGGATCATGATGCATTGTTACGCTGGTTACTGCCGATGTATCCCGTGCATGCTGTGGCATATGCCAGGTTTCACGCAGGCATGCGTGAGCCTCGTTTGCTTGGGGCCGCCACGGGGGCGGCATACCGCATGCCGTCACCAGGTACAGTTATGTTGATCCTCAGCGATTTGGGTACGTTGTTGAAGGATCAGGGTCAGGCAACCCAACATTGGTTACGGTTTGGGCGCAGGCTGGCCGCTGCCGGCCACCGCCCATTGGTGTTGATGCCGGAGTTGCCCCCTCAAACGAATACCTTAACCCACTGTTTTAATGTCCTTGGCTGGCAAACCAAACGTTTATCACGCAGCCAACCGCAACGTCGTCAGTCATGTGAGCAACTGTTAACCCTGGTTGCCCCGGCGTTGCGGATTGAGCCAGGGTTTTTACGTGCAGTGCGAGTCTTGTCCGGCCTGGATGTCGGTGTCGAGTCCGAGCTGTGGCAAGATGCCGCCTTGAGCAGTCAGTCTTCTGTTGCGGCGACATTGCACCCGGATAAGGCGAAACGCTGGCGGGATGCCTTTGCTAAACAACCACAGTGGTTGCAGAAAAAAGTGCTGAAATGCCTAAGTGCTTGGCGAGCGGAGCTGCCCGCCGAAATTTGGTTTGAAGAGGTTCTGTGTTTAACGGAACAAACCCAGTCTGACTGTATTGCCGATGAAGATGTGCAACAAAGCCGGGCCTTTTTTAAACAGCTGGGCCAACAGGTACGCCATGTGGGTGGCTTAACTCCAGTACCCGGTTCCATTGCTTGGTTCTGTCGTGCGGAAAAACGGTTTACGGAAGCGGTGTGGGAACATGCCATGGTGGGTGACGATTTAAAAAAACTCAGTTGGCATCTACACCAGGATGACCCAGAATTTCAACTAGACTATGCGCTGGATCCGGCCTTGGTCAGAGACGATACGCTGCCATTGCAAACGTGTTATGTGTATCAGCAGGGGGCGCAATTGCTGTTGACGGCTTCTTCAGCACCCGAGAATGCCAGCCCATTAGGTCGTTTGTGTTACCGCGTACCGCTGCTGCACTGTTCGACGGCCACACGCACGTTGGCATTGCCGCCGCCCGGTAACACGCTGCTTATACCGCTGCCATCAACGCATCAGATGTGTTTGCGCAGTGACTGTGAGCAGCTAGATTGTCACACCATTCATCCGGTATGGGCGGATGCCATCGGGCGGGATGCGATTGGCCTATGGGCCGACATCCAGATTGAAAGCGAAACACAAGCACCCGTCGTGCAGCGATTACGCTGGATACCACCCGGACTCTTTATGATGGGGTCGCCAGCGTCTGAGCCCGGCCGTTGGGAGGATGAAGGCCCACAGCATCCGGCACATATCCAGCGGGTTTTTTGGTTATTTGACACACCGGTGACACAAGCTTTGTGGCAAACGGTGATGGGGGCTAACCCCAGTCGTTTTAACAGCCCGCAACGGCCGGTGGAATCGGTGAGCTGGGATGAAGCGCAGCAGTTTTTGCAAACCATCAACCAAGCTTATCCCGAGCTGCAACTGGTTTTGCCGAGTGAAACACAATGGGAATATGCCTGCCGGGCGGGGACCGAGGCTACAACGTATGCGGGGCCCATCGAGATTGTGGGGGAAAATAATGCACCGGTTTTGGATGTGATCGCTTGGTACGGCGGTAACAGTGGGTTAGATTTTGAGCTGGAAGATGGCGCTGACAGTGCGGACTGGCCGGAAAAACAACATGAGCATCAGCAAGCGGGCACTCACCCCGTCGCAAAAAAGCGCGCTAACCCTTGGGGGTTGTACGATATGTTAGGCAATGTGTGGGAATGGTGTGAAGATGGGAAGCGTGAGTATTCAAAAATGTCTCAGAATGATGCGGTAACGGATACTGCCCGGCGGGTTGTGCGTGGTGGTTCCTGGGTCTACGGTGCGCGGTTCGTGCGTGCTTCTTGTCGTTACTGGTTCTCGCCTGGTGAACGCTTCAACTTCCTGGGTTTCCGTTGTGCCCGAGTTCAGCCTGAGCCCAGGCAAGCAAGCCAGCATGTGGAAGCCTTCAGCGCCTCGCCCGCAAGCGGAGCGGCTGGCGTGGTGGTGAAGGCTGGAGCGAACAAGGAGCAATCGTGAGAATAGAATTCTTTACCATCCCCATTCAATCACCACAAGTGATGGCGGCAGAATTGAATCGGTTTTTGGCCCGTCATGCAGAGCAATAAAACCATTGACAGCAGTTGGCATCCATTGGTTAACGGCTGCCCACCGGTATGGGCTAGTGAGTGGGGTCAGGATCGTTATGGCGTCTGGCTTGCTTTTACCGTGAAAGAGGTTAGGCAGTGTTTGCGATGGGTGCCACCTGGTTCGTTTCTGATGGGGTCGCCAGCGGATGAAGCGGGCCGTTTGGCGGAAGAGGATTTACCGCATCCAGTGGTGATTCAATCAGGTTTTTGGTTATTTGACACACCAGTGACGCAAGCTTTGTGGCAAGCGGTGATGGGGAATAACCCCAGTCATTTTAAAAGCTCGCAACGACCGGTGGAATCGGTTAGTTGGGATGACGCGCAACAGTTTTTGCACAGCCTCAACCAGGTTTATCCTGAGCTGCAACTGACCTTACCGAGTGAAATACAATGGGAATATGCCTGTCGGGCCAGAACCGATACAGCAACCTACGCCGGGCCAATGGAAATTTTGGGCGATAATCATGCGCCGGTGTTAGATTCCATTGCTTGGTATGGGGGTAACAGCGGGCTGGATTTTGAACTGGAAAATGGCGTTAATAGTTCGGGTTGGCCGGACAAGCAGTATGATCACGAGCAAGCAGGCAGCCACCCAGTGGCGAAAAAACGGCCCAATCCCTGGGGCTTATACGATATGTTGGGTAATGTGTGGGAGTGGTGTGGAGATGACATGCGCGATGATACACAAACTACTCAGCGGGTTGTGCGTGGTGGTTCCTGGTCCGACGATGCGCGTGACGTGCGTGCGACTTGTCGTGTCTGTTTCTCGCCTGGTAAACGCAACATCAACCTGGGTTTCCGTTGTGCCCGAGTTCAGATATGAGCCAAGCAAGTTAAAGTAGTCCGGGGCAAAAGCTAGCGGACTGACACGCCTGCAAGCGGAGCGGCTGAAAGCCTAGTACACATGCTTATAAATTCAATCCCCATTGAATCACGGACAAAATAGAAAGCGTGCCAAATTTTCAATTTTCCTCTGCAAGAGGGATAATTTCAC